>OKWB01000035.1_pt1 | contig 132481 bp, 82 predicted proteins | sample 1607211 | NCBI WGS metagenome assembly OKWB01 (sample SAMN07501056, study PRJEB24779) | human gut metagenome
AACTTAAAATGGCGATGGAAGCAGTAATTTACTGGCCCCATCGCCTATAAAACCAACACGTTTTGTCCTATAACCCAAATAATAAGACCATATCAAAGAATAAATCCTTTGATATGGTCTTTTGTTTATCTTAACTATAAGATATTAGTTTAAAATAACTATTTATTTAGAACTTTATTTCTCCCTATATATGACCTCCTTCCCAATCTCTCCATCCTCCTATTTCTACTTTCACCGTCCAACGAGTTATCTCGTTAGGTCTCTCCAGGCGATAAATAGTTCGGCCACGACTTGAGGGTTTTGGCTGAGTTTGATGCGGGCTAGCATTTTTCGCACATAGTTGCAGTGTTCTAGCATCGCTTCATTCAGTTTGTGTTTGACATGACGCGGGGATTGATACACCAAGATTGGTGCAAAGTCCGCCACATGAATATAGCTCGTATCGGGTTCTGGACCTTCCGTAACAATATATTCATAGGGTATAGCCACGTTAAAGAGGCCATACACCACGTCCTTGCCGATAGGGCGGCGACATTTAATATGAGCAAAGGTTAGATGCGGACCATAGGTCTTAGGCGCGGTATAGCTGCTGCGTCGACCATCGCTAGTCATGATGTAATTGGGCCTCAACCCTTCCTGCATCGCTAGCTCTCGCGTAATCGTTCGCATCGGCAGATGGACCATTTCTTCGCGTCCATCCACAAAATAACACTTCGTACTGTCCCCACCACTAGGTTGATAGGTAGGAATAAAACAAACAATGTGATTCTTTGGATTCGTGTAGATCAAATCCAAATCTTCTCCCTTAGATAGCCGAGCGGCCATCAAATCTGTTAGTTTATCATCTGTTGCCATGGAATTCTCTCCAATCTAATCAGGAACATTCCTTTCAACAATACAATGAACACGTGTTCTGTGAAAGCAGATTAGCATGCTTTAATCTGCTGCTGACCTTATTGTATATCAGCTTGTATAATTTGTAAATATATATACAAAACTATAGAAATTTATGTATATTTAAAAACTTTATGATCTTGTAAAAGTTATGTATACCTTGATGTGTCATTATTTTCTCATTTAAATTGAGAATTGCATATTTTATGTATATTTGTTAATCGAGATTAAAAGAAATATGCAATATATAGGATATAAATAAGAAATTAAATTATAATAACTAATGCACACGCAAGTCTGTAAAGTCCGTACTCAAATACCTGCGCAGCTTCCGAATGGCTCGTTCGTGACGCCGTTGGATGGCTTGGCGGCTGCAGTTCAGTTCTTCACTAACCGATACCAAGCTTTGGCACTCACCGTAGACACGGCGCAGTAGGTCTCGTTGGTCAGGCGATAGTCTACCTAAAGCCCACACAAGGCGCGCTCGCAGTCTATGCTCTTCATCGGCACTCATCACCATATCCGCCACATTCTCACCAGATGCGAAGATATCCATGCCAAAAGCGACTTCTCCATCATCGGTGGTGCGATCTGGGATGTGTATTTCACGGCGATAACGCAATCGCTCACGCTTCCAGTACCGCATATAACCGTACATGATGCCAGCTTTCACAAAGCCTGGAAACGGTACGGCCCCATTCAAATCAAAGCTATAAATCGATTCTATGAGGATGGCCCAGAGATAGCTCTCTACGTCCTCGCGGAACTCGCGGTTTCCCATGCGATTCGTATAGTGCAAGATGAGCGGTCGATACCTGCGACAAAGCTCGATTTGTGCCGCATCATGGCGAAGCTCGTCAACGGACCACGGCTGATACCCTACCGTCTGAATCCTCATGTTTGGCTTTTGACAGATGGATACGAGACTCTTGTCCGACAAGGACGATAAGACCTGATGACCACAGACGAGGGTCTGTAATTTCAACTTCTCTGGAATACTTTCCCTAGACTCATTAGCTTTCGATAGTAAAGAATGAGATGATAATGCCTGTGTTTCCACCTTTTCTGATTGATAGTTGTCATGTTGTAAGTTTGCAGTTTTAATACATGTTTTTTGTACTAAAGGTTCTTCGTTTGTATATAACATAAATCCCCTTTCCTGCCATGGCATAGCGCTTATGTACACAATACCGCGGAAAGAGTGTTTTGACAAATCAGCAATTCCTTGGAATTTCCCTATATTCTGTTATATTTGAACCTTAATTTCTATCCATAGTACACCGTACCTATGCGATTCAAAGGGTAATTGCTGAAAATAGATAATTACCAAAAATGACACCACATACGCAATGTGGTGTCATTTTTTAGAGGAAAGATACTATCATTGGGTAATAGTATTCAATCTTTAGGTAGTAGTATTCAATCTGAGATTGTCTGATTAAATCGCAATACACGCGGCTTGGACAAAGTCCTTTAGCTGCGGTTTTACATGATTATAATATACATCAGCGCCATAACCGCGCACGATATCGCCCCAATATTTATATACATAGCGATACCAGAAATGGAACATACTGTTCGTAAAATGGTAATCCGCGTACTTTGCGTTCCCACGGTTACTTGCCTGAATACGGCCCACGAGCCCCATGGACATGAGATCGTTCAAACGAGATGTAAAGGTGCCACTTTTAATTTGGCTTTCTTGTAAAAGCTCCACGTAATACGGTCTTTCCAAGCTAGCAAGGCCCGTTAAAATGGCATTGGCGCCAGTTATATTTTTCATATCTCGATGCAAGATATATTGTGTTTCTTCAAAGAGAGCTCCCGTTACTGAGAAGAACAAGTTAATAATATTCGTATCGATGCTTTCACCATTATCAAAGTATTGCACATAGGCAGGTAACCCACCGGTTACGGCAAAGACGGTGCGCAAATCATCCTTTGCATAGTGAAGTCCCAAGGATTTCATATCAACTAAGGAAAATGGTTTCACCTCAAGATATTCGGACACGAAAGGCCCAATGAGGCTGCGATCGCCAATGATGCGGCCATCGAGCTGTTCCAGACCATTAGCCATCAATATGATGTTCAAACGGCTCGTATCTTTATAGGTATCTAATAAATCGCGCAAGTGAATGGGAAACTGAGGAACTGCTTCCACCAAGGATGGATAATCGTCAATCACCACAGTCTGAGGTGTTTTCACACTGCTTTCAAAAAGTCTCACAAAAGCCTGCTGCAAACTCTCTACAGGCTCGAATGTATCTTGAGCATTAGCAGGAACAAAACGTGCCTCAAGAGCTCTATTTATATCAGCCACATGGACTGATTCATTGGCCATGCGCCCCGCCAAATATATCGCCTTATGACGGCGTACAAGTTGCGAAGCCACATAGGATTTACCACTGCGATGAGGACCATATACAACACATAAACTCATTTGGCCCATTGCAATTCGGGACTGGATACGCTCTATAATTTCAGCACGTCCCACAAAATTCATATACTCACCTCCAACTATTTACGGAAATTATTATATCATAATTTTAAATCATTATTAAACTTTTTTTCATATAGTTAACATAGCTTTTTATTATGTTAATTTTTTTACGCATCAAATCAGAGCTTTTATGCGATACGTGTTGCCTTACCATCATAAAAGGCCTTATGATTACTTTATTTTCATATACCTTTGATATCAACATATCCTATAAGGCATGGTTATATAAGTTATACATTATAAGATAAGCTATATAGATTAAACTATAGATTTTAATCTATATAGTTTAATCTATATATGTTAAAAATGACGTGCTACCCAAAAGGTATAGCACGTCATTTGCATGTTAAGTATATTAAATTGTTACTGAATTTTCTTATACTAAGTTTATTAATGTAAATTTCTAACTTGTAAATATCTAATTCGTAAATTTCTGATTACAAAATCTAATATTCCTAAATATCTTATGGATCAGTTTGCGTTTGCATTTTCATCAATAAGATGCGCTTAACCGATTCATTAAGCCGCTCGGTCGTAATCATTCCATCCGCCACCGCTTGCGTCAGCGCACGATGGACTTCATCGATATGAATCGTATCCGCATCAACAAGAATGAGATCACTGCCCGCCAAAATAGAGGCCACAGCGTAATCGCCTATCTTTTGATTGGATTGCAAAGCACCCACATCGATACGATCCGTCATAACGATACCCTTATAACCGAGCTCCTTGCGAAGCCAACCGTCTATAATCGGCTTAGAGGAACTCGCCAAGTGTTCGTTATCGATAGCAGGAATCTGGATGTGACTCATCACAAGCATATAGCTATTCGCCGTCGTCTGCGCAATGAGACGTTTAAAAACGGCTACATCATTATTGCTGAGATACGCTTTCGCCTCATTAGCTGAACCAAAGGACGCATCCCCTAAGGTCACTGCCGGAAAGTAGTTATAAGCAGACCACATATGATTAATTTGGTAACGCTCCACCATGGCAAGGTTTATGTGACCTGCCCACGTGGGGTCCGATGTATAGGACATATTAGGAACACCTAGGTTAGCATTAGGCCCAATAACCAAGTTAAAGCCCATATCCCGCATTTCAATAGCAGATCGCGTGGCCAAATTAATGATACGATCCATAGGCAATTGCCCCCACCGATTGGGCTTCGGCAACCGCAAGAAACTTTCATTCCCATGCAATATGCGATCACGATGCACCGCAATATAAGGTGTCACCATGCTAGAGGTTATCGCCGTTTGCATAATGTCGCTGGTGAAAGTTTTCACTTGGTTCTTATTAATAAGATTTTCATTCGTTAGCATAACGCCACTGACACGGTATTTTCGGATCACATCCTTTTGGGATTGTCCTATCGTACTGCCATGAAGGCTGATCATCATCAGCTGCCCCACCTTATCCTCTTGAGACATAGCCGCAAGCCAAGTGTCCACCTTTTCAGAAACCGGCTTGTCGGACTCCATGACGGCACGGTACGATACGGTTCGTACCGTTTCTTGTTCTGCCTGACTCTCATGTTGGCATCCAGTTGTACCAACGACAGCAACTAGTAAGGCGATGCCACTCAGGACCCGCCGAAAAAACTGGTTCATCTCTCCTAAAAGCTCCTTAATGCTTACGCAATATTATGAATATTATGGACTTTCTATGTTGCTCTCCCAATGCAACACCCATAAGTCCCCTCTTAATCCGTACAGTATATTTTTATATTATACACTAAATGATTCATCTTTTCCTCATAATAAAATAATTTTTTTATACTGGATTATTATAATAAAGTTATACAGTAAAAATATGTGAATTTTGAATAATTATATAAAAAAATCCTACGAATCGTTTAAAAAGTGACCGCACTGTAACAAAAGGCTACGTGAGTATCAAGTCACTCATGACCCGTAGGATTTTCTATTTTATATTGTTGTACCCTAAATAGCAAACATTACTATATGTTTATAAACATTGAGTTGCTGTAACAGCCTACTGTTTAAGTAATCGACTATTATTAATCTTTAAATTTTTTCTTTGTTTACTGGCACATCATCAACACCAACTTGCACCATATTTAAGCAATCGGCTATCATTAGCCTTTAAATTTAGGGGATGTTGGACATGTTTCAGGTGTTACGTCTTTACGAGTACCAAGAACCGCGCTGCGGTCTGTGTAGTGTGTGTGTAAAAGTTCGTGTGCCTTATGGCCCAATGGTTCGCCTAAGAAATCTTTGTACAATGTTTGAATTTCTTCATTTTCATAGGACGCAACCCATTTGTAGTTTTCGTCAGCTTCGTAAAGACCGCCGATACGAGCTTCTTTAGTTTTTACCGCTTGCGGCAATTTAGTGCGCGGTTGGCCACCGCCACCGATACAGCCGCCTGGGCACGCCATAACTTCGATGAAGTCGTAGTGTTTACCGCTGTCTTTCAATGCATTCAAGAAGTCACGTGTGTTTTTACCGCCATGAACAACAGCAACGGACAATGTTACGTCATCACCCAATTGAACAGTTGCCTCTTTTACGCCTTCCATACCGCGAACGTCCTCGAGGTGAGTCAACGCGTATGGAGGTGGCTCTTTATCAGTGATGAGCTTGTAAGCCGTACGCATCGCCGCTTCCATAACACCACCTGTGTTACCGAAGATGATGGATGCACCAGTTTCCATACCGATTAAGTCATCAAATTGAGATTCTTCTACTGTGTTGAAGTCGATATGTTCCTCTTGAATCCAACGGATAAACTCACGAGTTGTGATAGAAATATCTGTGTCCATGCCAAGGGATTCGTCATTGTGGTAACGAGCCGCTGCATTTTCTTCTTCCCGTTTCGTTTCTGCTTTTTTAGCCGTACAAGGGTTTACAGATACGGATACGATCTTACGAGGATCGATGCCTTTTTTCTCTGCAAAGTACGTTTTAATCATAGCCGCTTCCATAGCGATACAAGAACGTGTGGAAGACAAGTTAGGAATCAATTCAGGGAAATAGATTTCCGCAAAGCGTACCCACGCTGGGCAACAGCTTGTAAACTGAGGAATTTGACCGCCATTTTTAAGGCGTTCTACAAGCTCGGATGCTTCCTCCATAATGGTTAAGTCCGCACCAAAGTTAGTATCTACTACATAGTCTGCACCAAGTTTACGCAAGGCACCAACCATTTTGCCTTCCAAGAATGTACCTAGTTCATAGCCAAAGCCTTCACCGATGGATACACGAACAGCAGGAGCCGTTTGGATAACGACGATTTTTTCAGGATCAGCAAGGGCTGCTTTTACCTTTTCAAGCTCGGATTTAGCATGCATGGAGTCGAATGGGCATGCTGCCGCACATTGACCGCAATGGATACATACAGGCACATCGCCGTTTGCATCAAGGTCGTAGTAATCAAGTACGCTCATTACATCCGCACAAGCGCGACGGCATAACGTACAGTTTTTACACTTGGAAATGTCGTGATAAATGGATGGATTGTCGAGTGCAATCGGCACGCGTTTATCGATAAATTCGTATTGAGACATGAGGACCTCCTCTAACAAACTATAACTACCAAACCTATTGGGGCGAAATATGCTAAACTACGGAGCACTGCGCCCAAGCCATACTTCTGCATCTTACCTATAGTATACGATATGGTGAAAGTTTATACTATGTAGAATTGTTACACTTTTGCACAAAACCTCCGAAAAAGTGTACTATAAATCACATTTTAACATAGAAAGATGAATAATTCATCTATCTTAAGAGCGTTAACTAACGTGCCTTAATAAGTGACTTACTTATAGCGCTATAAAAACTAATGGCTTAATTGTTAATACTATAAAAGCTAAAACAAAATTATATTATACATAAAAAACGCACGTTCTTCTAAAGAACGTGCGCCAGTGAAGCTTTCAAAAAATCATTCAATCTAGACAAGCCTGTACTAAGCAATAGTGTACTCGTCTGTAGGATTCAATTATTTACCGCCCCAAATAAGTTGGAATACAGCGTACGCAGGCGTACCTGGCTCAACTTTACGGCTATTTTTATTAACTTGTTCCTCTTTCACAACATAACCTTGTGGGTTATAAAGAGTCACCTTAAGATCCTTAACTTCTCGTTTTTTATGATTGAACTCTTCAGTCACGATATAGTGGTACCCTTCGTAGTCCATCGCTTTAATATCCATTACCGCTTTTTTATCATCTTTTTTAACGGAATCATTGTCGATAGACCAAGTAACACCATTGCTATCAGTGCCTACTGTATACCAATTAGCCGCATCAACACTACCAATATCGCCAATTAATAATGCACCTGCTGCCAAAACAGCTGCCAATGTTTTTTTCATATTAATACCTCTCAAAGAAAATACAAAAATATACAAACTAGTATATAAGGAAAAACTAAATATTTTATGAAAGACAAACTTATGGACTCGAATCTTAAAGCTTCACATAATAGGTCGAACGGCCGCCACCCTTACGCTGGATACTGCCTTTTTTTACAAGTGTACGCACTGCACCTTCAATAGCACTATCACTGATATTTGGACACCATTCTCTAATATCTTGCTTTGTGAAAGCCCCTAAATGCCTATCGATGGCAGCTTGCACCTGATTCATCGCAGAACCGCTATTTACTAGCAAAGCACTACGGTCCTCAAAATCATGATAAGCGACCAATAACATTTGTAACCAATACCGAATGAAAGCCGTAGGGCAGGAGCTTTCACCATACCACGCATCACTAGACTCGCGTAAAGCCGCATAATACATGTCCTTATTTGCTGCGATTTTAGCCTCTAAGGACACATATTTACCAACCATAAAACCACTACGATATAACAATAACGTTGTCAACAATCGACTCATACGACCATTTCCATCATTAAATGGGTGAATACATAAGAAGTCATTAATAAAAATGGGAATTGCTAGAAGTGGTTCCACCTCACCATTACCTACAGCTCGATTATATTCTACACAAATCTGATCTAAAGCCTCCGCCGTTTCATAAGCTGCTAGCGGAGTAAATAATACCTCTGTTCGACCATCTGGATACGTAGCACTAATATAATTCTGTACGCTCTTTAACTGCCCACCACGTGCATTAAACTGGTAATTATACAAAATCTTGTACAACTGTAAAATATGATTCCGAGACAACGATATGGAATCATAACTCTCATGGATAACATTCAATGCATCACGATATCCCATGATTTCCTGCTCATCCCGGTTACGAGGTGTCGTCTTGTCAGCCACTAATTGCCGGAGACGTGTACTTGTCGTCACAATCCCTTCAATCGCATTTGAAGCCTCTGTACTCTGTACCTTTGCCAACTCCACAAGCGAGTCTAATATGGCAGGACTCTGTGAAAGCAAAACCTCCTCCTTGCCATTTGCCCGATAAATCCCCGCAATAAGACTCAAAATATCCATATCCCACGACAAAGATTGAATCCGACCATACTCAAAACGACGCATACACACACCTCCATTCCGCTCTAATCCCTTATAAATAAAACTATTCCCTTAAATTATACCATAAAATAAGGGAATAGTGATTTGACCTATAGTCATCATAGAACTAATCACAGTTGATACGCTAATTAAATTTCATTTCTTTATCTATATTCACTTTTAATAAAAGATATTCCTTGATTTTTCAAATTACTCCAAAGATCTCTTCCTCTCAACTCTTCCTGATTTAGTATTTCATAAATAAAAATCCAATATTCATTAAAATTAAACTCCATTAATCTCTGAGCATGTTCTTTTAAAATATTTTGTGCATCATGATGCCCAAACTTTTTGCAATACAAGAAAGATAGTAACTTACAAATACAGTCTCCTCTTAACAAATTATTCATATTAAAAGACTCTATCTCAATATTATATTTAATAGAGAAAAACAAAGCATATGCAACACCTTCATCATTTCTTCTAATAATAGAATCTGTATAGAGTATAGATATAAACGCTCCAATAAACTCTAAAGGTACGTCATAACAATCAAAAATAAAATCATGAAGTAATGGTATTAAATAGGGATAGATTATAGCCCAATGTAATATAGTATCAACAATATAATCCTTTGATTTTTCACTTACATTTAACGATTTTAATACCTTTATTCCATATTTAATAGGTGCCGCATCACCATTATTATTTTGCATTATTTGAAGGGCTTGACCTAAATAAGCCTTAACAGATTGTATCTCTACGACTCCAAATTTTCCTACTAAAGGCGGTACACCTAAAACATGAACCCATTCTGTCAATGGTAGATTTAGAATCATCGTTTTAGATTGATTTACAGATAAATTATAGCTTTTAAGCTCTAATACTAAAGATTTAATAAAAGATTCTGCCTCTTCATATGTTTCTGTTACACAATAGTAATCATCAATATTTCTAATAAACTTATACCCAGCTCTATATAAATTATCATCAACACTAACTAAAATTATTTCAGATAAAATATTCGATGCATGGGGTCCAATAAGAATTCCATTAGTCTCCCCATATTTAACATTTCTAACACATTGATCTATTTTATTAAACCACAGTTCATTATTACGAGAGTTTCGTTTCGCCTCTTCTTTACCAACCAACGCCCAACTAAGTGCATGACTATATATACTTGGATAGCATGATTTTATATCGCTCTTCACTACATATTTTTTACCAATAGATAGCCTTCTTATAGGATCTCCATCTTCACTCTCTTGTTTATAGTTCATTTCAAATATTGCATCACTATTTTCTAGCTTTCTAATATGTACTCTACTAATTTTATGATCATTATTCTCTGTTTTTAATCTAAAATAAGGTTGAAGCTCTCCAGCCCAATACTCTGACAAAACTTTACATAAACGTGCATAGGAAAAGGGTTCTGGTAATCCTAGCTGTCTAGGTATATTCACATTACGAATTGATTCATAATAAATATACTCAGTAGGCTTTAAATGGTCCGAAAAATTAGGATGGTCTTTGCACCACTTATAAAAATCAACTGAAGAAAAAATAGGTGGTATCTTCTCTCCAAATAAACCATGTCCAAGTAAACCATGATATAGTTCTTCAGCTGTGATACTTTCCATATGTTCCAAATATGATTTTTCCATCATTCACCTCTTAGCAACACCTTGCAATATAAACTGTATCATAAAAATACACCTTACAATTAGACTTATCTCTATATAAAACTTTAAAGAATTATATTCTCCTTCATTAAAATTCATTACTTTTCAAAAAGAAATTAAACTCAAACTGGGGCCGTCTCAAAAATGCGGATATCATAAATTAACACATTAGGATTAAGAGAAAACGAAATATATCTCGTAAGACGAATTTGCTAACTTTGAGACCGTAAAGTTATATCCCAATTTCAAAAACTAAAGAAAAAATTTACCAAATCAAGTGATATACGGAGTCTAGATTACTGCCCTCTTCGATTTTAACATTCATATCATCATAAGCTTCTGATTCTTCTAGATTACCTTGTTGATTATAAGACAAAGCGTCAGTAAGACGTGCATATTTAGCTCCACGATCAAATATTGCAGTATAGATGGAATATTCCCCAATATTCTCTACTAATTTTAAACGCACTATAGCACGAGAACCATTTTTTCATAATTGTTCTCTTCTATCTGTACATTACTGTACCTTCAATTAACTATTCATATAATTTTCATACAATTTCATTATATCATCATAATTGCAAAATGCTAATAAAAACTCTATTTAATGCATAAAGAACATAAGATTTCCACTCCCGTAACATCGTCTAATAAAGTCCGATGGGATTAAATAATCCAACGGATTTGAAAGCGGATATTCGCCCTGTAAGAGTACTAATAATATAGAAAGCCCCGAACTATTCTGAAACCGACTTAGGTCACTATGGAGGCTTTCAGGATAGTTCGGGGCTACTTATACGTTCTGAGTATCTAAATAGACAGAGCGAATATCAGCTTCTATTAAATTGTTGGATTATTTACCCCATAGGGCCTGCATAACTTCCGCCCCCATGGTATCCGGTTCAATTTTCGTAGGTTTTTGTGCTTGTTTACTGGATAACAATGCTATACCAGCATTGCTATATACTGTTGTATCAAGTTCCGTCCATGTTTTTTCTTTGCGATCGATTCGTACTGTGTAAATATATGTAAAGCCTTCAACATTGTTAATTTTAACAAGTACTGTAGCCGCATCATCTGTTTTATATACAGAAGAGTTGTCAATAAACCATGTCGCATCGTCAGCATCAGCATCGATATAGTACCAGTCAGCAGCACTAGCTTGACCAAAACTACCTACAAAGAAAACCCCTGCTGCAAACATAGCAGCTAACCATTTTTTCATTTTTAAACTCCTCAACACTAGAGGCGACCATCTAAGATGGTCGCCCATGGTTACTTAATAGTTATATAGTGTTTTATATTATTCTACTTCTTCTTCGATTTCAGCGCCTGGAATAACAGCAATACTAGCTACCTTATCACCTTCGTCGAGATTTTGTGTTTTCACACCAGAGATAGCTTTGCCCTTCTTCACAGCGATGTCATTCATATTGAAGCGGATGATTTTGCCTTGCTCAGAAATAAGCATGACTTCGTCATCGTTATGAACAACCTCTACGGCTACTACATCACCAGTTTTGTTCGTAATCTTGAAGTTCTTAGAGCCTTTGCCACCGCGTTTTTGCAAGGTGTAAGCTTCCGCATCATTGCGTTTACCAAAACCTTCTTCAGAGATAGTAAACACTTGTGCTTCACTTTCATCAGTATTAAGAACACCAGCACCTACAACCACGTCGCCTGCATTCAATTTAATGCCGCGCACGCCGTGAGCCGCCCGTTTCATGAGGCGCACATCATGTTCGCTAAAGCGAATAGCAATGCCTAATTTAGTGCCAATCAAGATATCTTGGTTGCCAGTCGTTACGTTAACGGAAATCAAACGATCGCCTTCGTCGAGGTTAATTGCATTGAGGCCAGAACGACGGATATTGCGGTATTCTTCAATAGCTGTACGTTTTACAACGCCGAACTCAGTGACCATGAATAAATTTACATCTTCATGGACCCGTTCAAGGTCGATCATAGTCGTAACAGATTCGCCTACCGCGAGCGGCAATACGTTAACCATAGCAGTACCACGAGAGTTGCGGGAGCCTGCTTCTGGCACTTCGTACGCCTTGAGGCGATATGCACGGCCTGCAGATGTGAAGAATAGCAATGTATTATGGGTCCGCACATGCATAATTTGCGTTACATAATCATCTTCCTTCGTCTTCATGCCGATAACGCCAGCGCCGCCTTTATGTTGGTTGCGATATACGTTCGCGTTCATGCGTTTGATGTAACCTTGTTTAGTCAAGGTAATAACCATTTCTTCGTCAGCAATGAGGTCTTCTACATCAAGGTCGGACGTATCGATGGTGATTTCAGAACGACGAGGGTCGCCGTATTTTTTCTTCATATCATCGAGTTCGTCTTTGATAATTTGTCGTTGACGCGCTTCGCTAGCCAAGATAGCTTTCAAATCTTCGATCAATGCCAACAATTCCTTGTATTCCTCTTCGATTTTCTCGCGTTCCAAGCCTGTTAAACGACGTAAACGCATGTCGAGGATGGCTACCGCTTGTTTCTCTGAAAGCCCGAATTTTTGCATTAATGCATTGCGTGCAATTTCGTCAGTTTGGGAACTGCGGATTGTAGCGATTACTTCATCGATGTGGTCGAGGGCAATCAACAAGCCTTCCAAGATGTGAGCACGAGCTTCGGCTTTATTAAGCTCGAATTGAGTGCGGCGTACGATAACATCTAGACGATGATCTAAGTAGTAACCCAATACTTCTTTCAAATTCAATACGCGAGGATGACCGTCCACAAGGGCTAGCATAATCACGCCGAATGTTTCTTGAAGTTGAGTGTGTTTATATAATTTGTTAAGTACGATGTCTGGTTGCACATCAGCCCGCAATTCGATAACGATGCGCATACCTTGGCGGTCAGATTCATCACGAAGTGCTGTGATGCCATCAATAACCTTGTCACGGCTCAAGTTCGCAATTGTTTCGATAACGCGAGCCTTATTCACTTGGTACGGAATCTCAGTCACTACGATTTTATGCTTGCCCTTAGACATCTCTTCGATGGTTGCACGAGCACGCATTTTAACGCTACCACGACCTGTGGAATACGCTTTTTTGATGCCTTCTCGGCCCAGAATGAGTGCACCAGTCGGAAAGTCTGGACCCTTAATAGCAGTCATCAATTCATCTACAGTCACATCCGGATTGTCGATGAGCATCGCTAGGCCATTACATACCTCGTTGAGGTTATGTGGTGGAATATTTGTCGCCATCCCTACGGCGATACCGCTGGAACCATTGATGAGAAGATTAGGAATCTTCGCTGGCAATACAGTTGGTTCTTGCAAGCTTTCATCATAGTTCGGCATGAAATCAACAGTTTCCTTGTCGATATCGGCAAGCATTTCCGTTGTAATCTTCGCCATACGTACTTCGGTATAACGCATCGCAGCGGCACTATCGCCGTCGATGGAGCCAAAGTTACCGTGACCGTCAACCAAAAGGTAGCGCGTATTAAAATCCTGTGCCAAACGAACCGTCGCATCGTAAACGGAACTATCACCATGTGGATGATACTTACCGAGTACGTCACCGACGATACGAGCGGATTTCTTGTACGGTTTATTTGGCGTCATGCCTGTTTCGTGCATCGCATACAAAATACGACGATGTACTGGTTTCAAGCCATCGCGCACATCTGGAAGCGCACGCATAACGATTACGGACATTGCATAATCGATGTACGCGTTCTTCATTTCTTTATCAATCTGAACGGGATGAATATTCCCGTGGGACCATTGTTGGTCTGCCACAATCTCACCTCATTTTACTAACACTGATACTAATTCATCATATAATTATAGCATTTTTGCGTATATAACGCTATATTTTGTAAAAGTTCCTTCCCATTACATGGCCCAATTGTACAACTGTTGCATAGCTGCAATTAATTCTATAAAATATAGTAACCTCTATCTCTTATTTAATGAGCCGTATGTTGTATCATATGATCTAAAATGCTAACAAAATCTCGTTCTACAGCCGAAGTGTCATTACCAGTACTACCAATACCTGTTAGCATGGTTTCTTTCCAATCATTTTTTGCCATAAATCGGAAGGCGATCAAATACTTAGCTTTTGTTTTGTCCGCTTCTCCTTTTGGTAGATAATAAAATCCTACGCTTCTATCAGAACGAGGGTGCAATAACGCTGGGTTGTCTTGCGGTTTATACAGGCTATATATAGATTTCATAAAGTTTAGAATATCTCCACCCTTTACAGATTCGTCTACAAAGATAATCTCATCATATGTGAATAGAGATATCTTATTAGTACCTGCTACACGTGTCGCTTTAGACTTAGCTAACTCCAAGGCTTCCTCGTGCGTCGCCATCCGCATGCCATACTGCTTAGCACGTTCCACTAACGAACCATTCAAATGAACTAAATACGCTTGTGAATACGCAAAATCCGCATCATTTTTTCGCTCGCCACCAGGGGCCGGCAATGTTGGCCTCTTGACTACAGAGTTTGTAGTAAAGAAAATGCCATTACTTTCATCATAAAACACATACACATTTCGCTGGAATGGTTTCTCCTTCTCCACCACAGATGACTGAAGAACAAGATTCGGATGCACAACCGAAAACTCCTTCTCCACGCTAGACTTGATATCCTCTGGTGTAGCAGGATCACCATTCTCCGTCGTCCAAATGAAAGAACAACCACTCAACACAACACTACAAACACCAACGATACCTAACAACACAAACTTAACAAACAACCTCATACACAAAACCTCCCCTCTCTCTATGTAGAAACTATAGAATGAATATGCTGGGATAACTATGGATAGGACTATATTATTATTGATGGGACACCTCTATAGCTAGTGTTTTAAAAAGTGCTATTACCTATTGATGAGCGACTTAGGTCACTATGGAGCGAAGAGATAGGTAATAGCACTTTTTAATTAATTACGTATATAGTTCTCGGGCCCCATCAATAATAATTACCTATTAACTAGTTCATCTAGCATATTCATCCTGTAATTTTCTATTACGTTCATAAAGATTTGATTGTGTATCGGATTTTCGCTCATTCCGAATAGATGGCTGTTGCAGTCACAGTCGCTGCACCCAAAGTTCGATACATTCCATTCCGCAATAGCTCGCACCGCATCAGCGAGAGCACATTCTACGTCAATTTTGGTTAAATCTACATCTGTGCTTTCACGAGCAGCCGAATCATCAGAGAGTTTACCTTTACGCCGTTCCTGAGCAGAAATTGTCATAGCCTGCGGCCGCCCACTAGTACGAATCGGCAAGCCCGCTATCATTTCACAGTGACCGCGGAAGTAATCTAGATGCCAATGCATTTTCTTCCGTTTTCGTTTATGACGTTCAATGCGTTTCGTTAAATTTGCCTTCGCGGAACCAACGTACATATAGTAACCAGGTTTAAAATGCATCATCCCTTTAGAACCGATTTCGAGATCTAAATCGTGATCGAGGTGCATGACCATCACATACACGCCACTATCATGAGCTTCTGTGTCGAGGATACTACTAGGATAGGAACATTCATGTGTCACCGTAGGCATGGTGAAAGTCTCATCCCACGCCACAGCCACAGCTTTCCAATCTAATGAAGGTGCCACCTCTTTAAAGGTTTTGGCAAATTCCAAATCCGTATAATAATCTGGCAAGAACCACTGCGCTTGGTCCCATTGTACGAGGAATAGAACACCCGTGTGATAGCCTTCGTTTTGTAATTCTTTCAGATGCAATAAATGCTTGCGGCCTCGCTCTGTAATAGCATCAGGGAACATGGATCCCGTCTTGGAGAACAAGGTGCAGGACTTAACCTCTAGTAAGAACTCATCCCCCTTATCATTGGTGAGGAGCAAATCAAAACGAGATGATGTGCCGTGTAGTTTAACCGTATACTCCCGTCTCACTACGCGCCACTCCTCCCAACCAGGGATACATTTATTTTCAATCAAATGTTGCGCCACATCGTTGCTGTAGTTTGTATCGAGCATGATAACAACGCCATCGCGCTCGATGCCTACCACGCGATATTTCGTCTTCGCATCCGGCTTGTCGTGAGGCACGATGTACATCGTTACACCCGTAAACAAGAGCTCCCACATGCGACCAGGATTTGGCAAATGAGCGAGTACACTTTCACCATTCAAATCTAAGGTCACCACAAAACGGTTCGGGCGACCTATATATGTTGCTTTTAAAATAGTATCGTAAAGGACTTTCATCGTTTCTCCTACATCAAAACATTCTATATGTCTATTATACGATATGTAACCTTGGGTTTCATCTGTAAACAGTATCGTATATAATGATAGTTAGTAAACAATCAATAATTAATATTAAAAAAGTTCTATTTTTGTAGCTTGAGTTACATTATTGTTTGTTAAAATGGTTTATACTAAGAGCGTCGGGTCAGTATTCTAAATACCCATACTGATCATTACGCCGGGTTTTGATGAGGCATCGCCTAGTTGATCTCATCCCACTTGTCCGTATATATGTGCGAAGCTTTCACAAAACCCTAGGGCGTAAATAATTAATATATAAAGAGTTTTATAGATTAACTAAGTAGTTTTAGCCACTATTCTCCGCAGAGAGGGCTCGAGAAAGGATTTAATATGGCACAAATTGCAGCAAATTTACAACGCATAAAAAACGGTCAACGCCGTTATGCAATTACACCTCGCGTTCCTGCAGGTTTTATTCAACCAGATCAATTACAAAAATATATCGACGTAGCAAATGAGTTCGGCGCAGTTCTTAAATTAACTGGCAGCCAACGCATTATGATTACGAATTTGAAAGCAGAAGACGTAGATAAAGCATGGGAAATGCTTGGCATGGAGCCAGCGTACACTGTGTCCAACCGCGTGCGCAGCGTAAAAATCTGCCCAGGTACTACCTTCTGTAAACGCGCTAAACAAGACAGCGTACACCTTGGCATGCAAATTGAACGCAAATATTTATCTCTTGAAATGCCAAGTAAAATGAAGATCGGCGTGTCCGGTTGTCCAAACTCTTGTACTGAAAGCCGCATGAAAGATGTGGGCGTTATCGGTACTGTAGATGGTTGGAATGTATACGCTGGCGGTAGCGGCGGTGCGCATCCTCGCATCGGCGACCTCATTGCAGAGGTTAAAACTGAAAAAGAAGCTCTTGCATTAGTTGATCGAATCATCACATACTATAAAGAAAACGCACAAATCGAACGCATGGGCGAATTCATCGACCGCATTGGTTTAGAGGCTTTCAAAGCAGCTGTATTGGGCGACCTTGAAGGGGCTCCAGCTGAAAGCAAGTCCGAAGAACCAGCTGTGTTCTTGCCTGGTCAAGGTAACGATCCTGAAGTAGAAGCACCACGTCTCGAAGCAGGGTCCCCTATCACTCCAGACACAATTATTCGCGACATCGTTGAAACCTACCCACATGTTGTACCTGTATTACAAGGTATTGGTATGGGCTGCCTAGGTTGCCCATCTGCAACAGCTGAGCCATTATGGCAAGCCGCAGAAATCCACGGTTTTAATGTATACGATTTAGTAGAGAAATTAGAAACAGCACGAAAAGGAGCTTAATATGTCCGCATTCTTAGGTCACATCCATTACTGGTTATATCGCAAAATTCAATTGCTCGTTGAGCGTGAAAATTTGATTTTAGAAAAAACTTCTAAAGTTGTTGATGATTTGGCGGAGGAACTACACTCCATCTCCGTAGATACATACGGCGAGCCAATTAATCCAAGCATTCCCTTGGAAAATATCATCGACCATGGCAATATTCACGGCTGGTTAGCTAACCAAATCAATATTGCTTCCGTTCGTGAAGCAGCTTTCATCAAAGACATGCTCGACACAAATTCTGGCGATGAAGCAGTACACGTAGTAACCGCTATCCTCGATGCCTTTGCAGTACAAGGCCAAGCATGTGGCGTTGTGGCTCAAGACAGCCTTGAAGAACACACTGCACCTGCGATTTACAATGCGTTACAAAACTTCTACGTAAATGGCATGCCTTGCGATGGCGGTGACCAAGTGGTTTCTGAAAGCCCAGAAGAATTTACCTGGGTTGGCGACCACAGATTACAAGCAGGCTACTGGCGTACAGCGGGCGTTGACCCTAAATTCATGGCATTAGCCTACCAAACATGGTTCGAAGCTTTTGTAAAAGCTATCGATCCAGCCTTTGAACTTGTAACGACTGAAGAAAACGGCATACGTTTATATACAATTAAGAAAAAATAAATCCATAACAGTTAGTTTGATTAAGAAAATATAAACGGATGAAAATGGACAAAAAGCTAGAATTAGGAGGTCTATTATGGCAGGCACAGTTAATCAAGAATTAGGTTTATTATTCCAAGGTCCTAACTATGTAATCGTAAAAAAAGGCGGCAAAGCTGGTGAAAAGGTGGAAAAACACAACCACCCAGAAGCTAATGTCATTTTTACAGTAGTAAAAGGTAAAGTACAAGTACTTCTTAACGAAACTGAAGAACATGTACTCGTACCAGGTCAAGTATTGGAATTCAACGGCGATAACTACATCCAAGCAACACTTGTAGAAGACAGCGAATTCGTTGTAAACCTCATTCACAAACCTGAATAAAATACCAAAGGACAGTTGATACAAGCAACTGTCCTTTTTATATGGTGAAGGAGTTATAAGTTGTAAATTCCCCCACATCAAAGCGTTTTGTATGGCCTGGTGCAGGAACACAGTCTGGATGAGGGTAACCAATTGGGAAGATAGCTACAGGGATGATATTATCAGGCAAGTTATATGCCTTGCGAACTTTAGCAGGATCAAAATGAGCAATCCACGTTGTGCCTAGACCGATATCGGCTACGGTAAACATAATGTGGGATCCCACAATGCTAGCATCTACAACCCCCATATCTGCATCATCGTATTCTCGCTTCCAGCTCACCGTATTATCGTAACAAACGATAATTGCCAACGGTGCATTGAAGTGACCATTAGTGCAATCTTTTAGTTTCTTTAAGCTATCTTCTGTATTTAACACGAGCAGTCGTTGTGGCTGATAATTGTGCGCCGTAGGTGCTAATCGAGCGACTGCTAGTAACATATCTACCTTCTCCTGCTCCACTTGTCGAGTATCGAATTTTCGAACCGAATACCGCTCTGTGGCTAATACTTTAAAATCTTTCATTAAATCTCACTCCTTTATCGGATTTATTAAAATGTATTTTAATAAATAACCCCCTAGCTGATACCTCAGTTAGGGGGTTTCGTGCTTATTATTTTTTAAGACGGCTAATTACTTCGTTAGTAATGTTTTCGATTTTGCTGTTAGCGTCAGCAGCACGAATTGTGTATGGATCATCCAATACTACGTCCATTTGTTTTTCAACACGGATAGCTTCAACAGTGTTGTGAATTGCTTGCATCATAGGTTGAGCAATTTTATTGATTTCTTCGTTTTCTTTTTGAAGCAATGGAGCTACAGTTTTGTTGAATTCTGCTTCTGCTTGTGCAGAGTCTTTAATTTTTTCAATTTCTTGAACTTTTTTTTCAATTTGTGGACGGTATTGAGCGTCTACTTGTTGCATTTTCATATCTAATGCACCGTAGCCAGGGTAGCTATTTACTACTTGGCTCATATTTACTAAGCCAATGTTAGCAGCACTTGCTACTGCAGCAGTAGCAGACATAGCACCAACGATAGCTAAGGTAGTCAATTTTTTAGATAATTTCATCTGAAATCCTCCTCGATTAAAAGTGTCACTATACAATCCAATAGTGTACTATTTTTACTATAACAAATCTTGCTAACTTTCACAAGACTATGATAAATAGCATAATAAAGGCCTATGAACTACTTATGAAAGTTATTAGAACTTAAAATAATACCCACAAGCATACTCTGAGACCCTTAAAGCAGTCGATACAGACATATTCAGAACACACATGTGGGCATTTCGGCTTTCACCAATTATTTATGATTTGTCATCAAATTATGGTTTATTATTCACCGAATTATTGTTCATCATTTAAATAGATGTATTTATCGGATTTCAATTTAGATACAAGATCAGGTACCAAACCGATAAGACGATCAAAGCTGCTGCTGTAAGGATTGCCCTTAATGTTGAACAATTCGATGCGGTCACCTTTAATAACAAGGATTGCACTTGGTTCCATTTTGGCACCACCGCCACCGCCGCCAGATTCTTGGCTTTTGTTGGCTGTGCAATGGTTTGTACCAGTACCGAAGCCAAAGGTTACATCAACGAATGGAACGAGCGTAGTATCGCCGATTTGCACAGCTTCACCAACTACAGTTTCCACTTTAATCATATTTTTAAACTTCTCGAATAGGACTTCCAAATTCTCTTTTACATTACTGTTCTCCATCACAGTACCTCCGCTTTTTGTGAAAGTATTATTATTATAGCTATAATAATACAGCTCATATACTCAATTGACATTATATATCCTTACGCTGTTTGACCCTGTTCGGCTTTTAGCTTTTCTAGTTGCTTGGCTTCCTTCCGTTTAACCCAGAAGACACGAGCACTTTCACCCAATAGGGAACGCATAGGTTTAGATACCAAGAATCTAGTACCATACCACGCCAATACGGCAAGAATCATACGACCTTTAATATGGCCGCTGCCTTCAGCTACCCAGTTCACATAATCTATCTCAATAGACTCTGCTTGCTCAGGCCAAATGCTATACAACATAGATGCAATAAGCCCCATCCGATACGGATCACCAATACCAAATCGGCCCTCTATAGCCATATCACGTGGTTTAGAGTGGTTATAGCATCGTTTCGACACAAGGAATATCTGACGCCACAACTCTGTATTTCTCAAGTGTTTCATGAACCAGAATGTAGGAATTTCAGACTTGAATGATGCTACCGGATCATTGGGATCAGGCTTTCCAAAACGTTGTTTCACAGTCGTTTTAATATCATTTACCTTTGTAAATACCTTTTCCTTGATAGAGCCGTCACTATTGAAAGTAACATGACTTATTACTTCATCATCATCTTGAATATGAGCCGTTGGATCTTGTTGTATCGAATCATACCGCTCAGCACGAGCTTGTGCATCCATATCCTTAGAAGCCGCATCAGGTCGCTCAATGCGCTCCTTTGCCCTAGGCGCACTCCCTGCCCCTGGTGATTCGTCATCATCAAAGATTGTATCGGAGCCTTGGGCGCTCTTCAAATCATCAAAGCTTGTGCCGCTAGAGCTTGCAGTTGGACCTTGTCCGCCTCCTTGCATAGCCTTTGCAAAAGCTTCTGCTTGTGATATGTCGCCGTCATCATCCATTACCTTTTGATATTCTTCATCTACACGATTTTCAAGCCATTGTTCATAGTCTTTCACAGGACCGATCTTAAGTACACCTAAAACGTATAATTCCTTAAAAAATGGTTTATTTTGAATGTACGCTAAGTGGAGTGAAAATACGCGCCACAGCCATTTGATACGCAGCTCGCCACGATATGGCGTCCGCCCATCAATTTCGATGCTATATGTGATTGGTGCCAGTAGGATAGTCAAGATGAGTGCTACAATGATGGCCACAATAACGAGGGCCACAATAGCCACTGTACTCAACCACATCACCTCCTTAGGTGTTCCTATGATTAGTTTTCAATGCCCTTTCGAGCCATTACGCCTTGTAAGTAGTAATGTTTAATCTCTTTCATCTCCGTTACGAGATCGGCCTCATCAATTAATTCTTGAGGAGCCCCACGGCCCGTAAATACGAGTTCTGTTTCTGGATGACGAGCATCGAGTAAAGCTTTAGTTTTATCCCATGTAATGAGTTCAAAGAAAAGAGCCATATTGTACTCATCAAGTACAACGAGATCGTACTCACCACTGCTGATAGCAGCGAGTGCACGTTCATAGCCTTTTTCGATGAGAGCTACATAATCCTTCGGAGGATTACCAGACTCAAAGACAACGACTTCATCGCCCCATTTAGCAAGTTCATCCTTACTCTTCATGCCTTCTTTGATGATAAAGAATGGCTTGCCCACAGTTTCTAATGTTAAATTTGTTAAGGTAGGTAAAATAGTATGCTCACTATATACTTTAGATTTCATAAATTGTAAGAAGAGGACTTTCTTGCCAGCGCCGATGGCACGAATGGCTAGGCCGATTGCGGCAGTTGTTTTGCCCTTGCCTTCGCCGGTATAAACTTGTACATAGGCCTTCATAGATATACCTCCATTCATATACTTTTATTTTACAATATATATATACAAAAGGAAAGAAAAAGAACTTGCTATGAGCGCATATGCACGCATAACAAGTTCTTTTTAGGTCTTATATAAGCTTTTATATTTCTAATTGCTAATTGGTAAGAAAATCATAGGATCTACAGGCGTATTATTAAGGCGTACCTCGTAATGAACGTGGGCACCCGTACTTTTACCAGTACTACCCATCAAGGCTATGGTTTGACCTTGTTTCACGCTCATCCCTACCGTTACCAATACGGCACTATTATGGCCATAACGGGTAACAAAGCCATTGCCATGATCGATTTCAACGAGATTACCATAACCGCCGCTTGTATACCCTGCAAAGGTTACCACCCCTGCCGCAGTAGCCACGATTTGGGAACCATAGTCATCGGCAATATCGATACCTTCATGGAATGCACCAATAGCACCCGTAACAGGGTCAACACGGCTACCAAATGGAGATGTAATAACGCCCTTACTTGGCCAAATACTAGGTGTCGTACTATTCACAGCACCACCAGAACCAGCGGAGAAATTGATGGATTGTAATGCCATCAAATCTTTTGCGCCACCATCGCGAAGGATATTGCGCATTGTATAGAAACTAACAAGCAATTTTTGTGCTTCCTTATCCATTTTGGATAATCGAGCCGATAATTGTGCCGCTGTTAACGTCTGTGCTTCACTATTATCAGCGGCTTCCTGCTTTGGGTCGCTACCATCCCCGCCACCTTGAGCTGGTGTGCCAGATTCAGCGCCCTTCAACATTTGCTTATTTTCTTCACTAATTTGATTTAAGTTTTGAATTTTCTTATCCAGAACCTCTGTTTTTTGTTGTAACAATTTCAACTGTTCCGATTGCAATTGCGTTTGTTGACGTAATTGCACAATCTCAGCTTGGCGCACGATGCCCCAAATACCGAGTACCAATCCCAAGACCAATACTACGGAACCAATAATGGCAACGAGTTTCGCTTGCTTGGTAGTTAATGTCAATATGCAGTTGTCACCATTTCTTTCAACTTTGTTTGAAATGAATGCCGGTATTTTCAACATAAAACTTCCTTATTTCGAGACGATAGCGCTCGTTAACGCTTCCTCATTGGTACGCTCACCCAATGCTTCGTTCAAACTTTCTAATTCTTCTTGTGAAAGACTTACTAAACTTTTACCTTTCACAATAGGTTTACTAAAAATACGAGATTCGCTACGACCGTAAATACTGGAGATACAGATGCCATTATTGTTGCCATCTAGCAAGGTAAGCGCAAAGGACAGATCATTTCCGATATTTTCAAAGGCATTATACTTAATAAAGCCAATTTTTTGTATCGTATTACTCTGAATATTGCGGATTGCCACTTGCTCAGATAACAAGGACTCAAGGCCCTTCGCAGCATCGCGAATTTCACTAACCTCTACAGATAATTTACGCTCTAGGCTCGCACCATGCTCCCCTTGCATAAAGAAATCGTATTTCTTTTTCAAGCTACCTAAACGAATGTGTAAGATTACACAATATACGAATAACACTATAACAAGAACGATGGTAACCATGCCTATCCACGGTTGAATCGATTCGAACATGTATTTTCCTTCCTATACAATCATCAAAACTCCAACAGTTAATTATACCACTCCTATTGTGAAAGTTAAATGACTGCATGCAATTTAATTTAATATATCTAATATTTAATATATCTAATATAGATAAATGATACCTATATAATAATGTATATAACAAGCATGTAATGTATATCTAAATGTATGTATTACATACATATTACAATGCTATTTATTAGGCTATTTATCAGCCCTCTAGTTCGTCAACAAATGGGCTTATTGCTCGTTCTAGTATACCATGTAGAGCTGCTATGAGTACACCGTAATTTACAATGGGTGTACCTTGTACAACAGCGCATTCTATACGACGTAACACCTCACGGCGTGTTAACATACAAGCACCACAGTGGATGATCAAATCATACTGTGATACATCCTTAGGGAATGCTCCCCCACTAGTGAATTCTAACTGTAAATCTGTATAGCCTTGCTTCTTTAAAAGATTAGGTATTTTTACAGTCCCAATATCATCGCATTGACGGCGATGTGTACAACCTTCACTGATGAGAACCTTGGAACCAGCTTTCAAATTCTTAATAGCCTTAACACCAGCTACTAAATCCTGTAATTTTCCCTTGAACCGCGCCATCAAAATAGAAAAAGACGTCAACGGAATCGAATCAGGTGTTAACTCATCAACCCGATCAAACGCTTGGGAGTCACAGATTACCATTTTAGGGGGATTCTTAAGCGAGTGAATCATAGCCGGTAATTCTTCTGTTTGGCAGACTAAAGCTAGGCCTTTATGATCGAGAATTTCTCGGATAGTCTGTACCTGTGGCAAGATGAGTCGCCCCTTTGGTGCGGCACTGTCGATAGGACATACAAGAATGATTGTATCCCCCTCTTCAACTAAACCTTGTAAAAGAGTTTGCTCCCCTTCTACATCAAGTGGTGTTAGCCCACCGAGTAGATCAAGCAACTCTAATCGTTTCGCATCAGATGTGAAGTCAGCAGAGCCAATGACAGTAACCAAATCAGATAAACCCGTATGCTCTGCTATATAACGCTCTCCCAGTATATCTCTACCTACACTAGCTTTAGACTCCGTTAAATTGTTTGGCACCGCATTAATCTCATTAATGAAAAGTGCAACAGGTATATTATTTTGTTTCAAAAGACCTAACCAGTGCATATCGTCGGAGGTTGGCTCTTCATCGGTACGAAGCACATAAACAGCCAAGTTAATCTTTTTCACGACCTCTTCTGTTTTCTCCATGCGCAATGCACCTAATTCAGTTGTATCATCTATACCAGCAGTATCAGTAATCACCACAGGGCCAAGTGGTAAGATTTCCATAGCTTTGCTTACAGGATCTGTTGTAGTCCCTGCCACATCGGATACTAACGATACAGGCTGATCAGTTAACATATTGATCAATGTAGACTTACCGGCATTACAACGGCCAAAAAAGCCAATATGTATGCGGTTTGCCTTAGGTGTTTGTTCCATAACCTATCCTTGTTACTTAACCTTCACATATATTACAAATATATTATAAAGCTTCTGATAAATTATCTAATAACTTATCATATTATTTATTATAATCTCTTAAAATACAGTAAAAGCGCAGCCCGTAGACTACACTTTTACTGCAGATTGTTATTATTACTATTACGACTATTGCAATTGCTATAGCTGTTATTATTGTTATTGTTGTTACTATTATCGTTACTATTATTGTTGGTGTTACGGCTATTGCTATTGCTATTGCTTTTGCTATTGCTTTTGCTAGCCAATTATACTCTAAACTCTATTGTTTCCGCATCTTCTGTTTGATCTTGCCCATCCATATATGCAATAAGTCTTTCTAATTCAGCTTCAGAGGAGAAAGCAATTTCAATTTTTCCTTGTACCTTTTTACCTGCACGAAATTTAATATTCACAGGGGATCCTAAGCTTAGTTTTAAACGGTCCATTAGAGCACGAACTTCTGCCGTATTTTGAGGTTTACCAGCCTTTGCTTTAGACGATTTATTTTGCATAGACTTAACAAGGGCCTCTGCTTGTCTAGCGCTTAGCTCACCCTCTTTAATACGTTCAGCTGCTTCCATTTGTTGAGCTGCACTTCTTAACGCTAATAATGGACGAGCTTGACCAACCGTCAAATCACCTTCGATAAGATCCTTTTGTACAGAATCACATAATTTTAAAAGACGAACCATATTAGCAATATATGAACGGCTACGGCCAAGACGAGCAGAAATCATTTCTTGCGTTTGCTTATAAGTATCCATCAATCCTTGATAAGCCAATGCTTCTTCAATGGGATCTAATCCTTCACGTTGTAGGTTCTCTACAAGAGCAACCTCTGTCATTTCTTCGGTATTATATTTTTTAACAATAACTGGTACTGTTTTCAATCCAGCAATCATAGCAGCACGATAACGGCGCTCACCAGCTACAATTTGATATTTATTCTTTTGTTTACGAACTACAATCGGTTGGAAAATACCAAGATTCTTGATTGATTCAGCCAATGTAGCTAGACTATCTTCATCAAAACTTTTACGCGGTTGATCTACATTTGGAACTAACTCAGAAATTGGCAGTTCATGTATCTCCTTTTCAGGCAATACAGACTCTACAGAGTCAACCTTCATTAAATTCTCAAGGCCCTTCCCCAATCCAGACGCTTTGCTTTTTTTGCTTTTAATTTCTCTTGGCATACAACTAACCTCTCTCGGCCTTACAAATATTTACAAATTTAAAATATGTAAATCACGCAAACCACCAAAAACTAATATTCTTAGCATTAGATACATACATATAACAGATACTTATTACCTTTAGGTACTTACTTCGCTTTTGTGTTTATTGAGCTTTAATACTTATTTATCTCTAGTGCTTATTTAGTTTTAGATGCTTTAATTACCTCTTTAGCTAATTTCGTATATACATCAGCACCTTTGGATTTTGGATCATATACAATGATTGGCTCCCCATAACTAGGTGCCTCACTTAAACGTACATTACGAGGAATAATTGTTTTATATACTTTATTGCCAAAGAATTTTTTTACTTCATCGGCTACTTGAATCGATAAATTTGTGCGGCCATCAAACATAGTCAATAGCACGCCTTCAATTTCAAGATCCTTATTTGATGTTTGTTGTACAATTGTTATCGTTTTAACTAATTGACTAACCCCTTCCAATGCGTAAAATTCACTTTGAATCGGAATCAATACACTATCAGCAGCAGTGAAGGCATTTAATGTTAATAACCCGAGAGATGGTGGACAGTCAATAACGATAAAATCATATGTATCTCTTACTGACGCTAATGCTTTTTTCAACATTGTTTCACGTGAAACAACGGAAACTAGTTCTACTTCAGCACCAGCTAGTTGAATTGTTGCAGGCGCCACAAATAGGTTTTCAAGCATTGTAGGTTGTACAATATCAGCAATTGGTTCTCCATCAATTAGAACATCATGCACACAGAGCTCTAAATCATCCTTTTCAATACCTAACCCAGAACTAGCATTACCTTGTGGATCCAAATCAACCAGTAATACTTTTTTACCTGCATCAGCTAAACAAGCACTCAAATTTACTGATGTTGTAGTTTTACCAACACCGCCTTTTTGATTAGTAATAGCTATAACTTTGCCCACTTAATTCACCTCACATCTTCGTTCAAAATATTTCTTTTCCATTATAACATAAAACAATGCTAATTACGGTATTTATAAATCAAATTATCATTAATTTTTTTCTACTATATTATTTTATTTATCTACTACATTTTTCCCACTTACATTTATATTACGCACATAAACTTATAGGTAAATAACTTCATTAATATAATTACAACACTTATTTTTTATTGTTTCACGTGAAACATAGCAATTTATTCCTTTACTATATAGTACAACACAAAATAAGAAAAATTACATCAAATGTTCTATAAGTTTTACGATTAAATGTTTCACGTGAAACATTTAAGGATTAAAATCTAACGCAAAAATTAAGTTGTAAAATTAATAAAAAATTTTACAGTAAAAAATTATCATATTAATATAAATCTATACCAATAGACAAATATACACAAAATTATTTTATATCATCTTTTTTTATTTATAGAACAACACCATTAGCGAAAGGTATAAAGTAATCAACTTTTGATCGGTAACATTATATATAACAATAATATACGAAATGTAATGAACTAATATTAATATACTTATATACTCATAACAAATTATTAGATTATATTTAATAAATTGTTTCACGTGAAACATTATGGTTAACATTAAACATATAAAACCTTCATTATCAATAACTTTTATGAACAAAAATCATTTTGATATAACTTTAAACTATACCTATATACTACTAAATTATATGAGAATACAGGCCCCATATACTTTGACAGGTATTATTCATATCTATATACTATTAGTTAGATAGTAATTAGATTGATAATCTTAAGAGTCTAGAAAAATCACTTTATAAGATTTATATATACAATTAATAACAGTAAGCACACGCTCTACGGACACGCAGAGCTTTTTATTTTGAAGAGGAGGCGTTTCTATGCCCATCTATAACGGAATGCTTCCTGCCATCGATAAAGCAGAAGTAAAACGATACGCAGGACTTCGTCACGCTGAGGATTTTCCACAAAACTATGTTGACGAAGCATGTAAGGAAATCCAATTATTGGCTACACCTAGAGGTGTATATCAAGAATATGATTACGATGCAGAAACAAAAACAATTTTAAGCAATCCACCGCTTAAAATTGAAGGGTCTATCATCGAAAAGCATCTAGAAAAATCTACTAAAGTATACGTATTAGGCGTAACAGTTGGAGAAGATGTAGAAATTCGTAGTGAACAGTTATTTAAACAAGGTAACTATACGGTAGGCTTATTACTTGATGCAGCAGCCACAACTGCTGTAGAACAGGTAGCTGATCAGGTAAACGAAGTAATCAATACAATTGCTAAAAAACAAGGCTATAAGCCAACTTGGCGTTTTAGCCCTGGTTATGGCAACTGGCCACTAGAAATCCAACCACAATTAGCTAAAATCATCAAAACAGAGATGATTGGCTTACAAGTAACAGAGAACTATTTATTATTCCCACGTAAGTCTGTAACGGCTATCATCGGTTTAATGCCAGCAAACGAAGATATTAAAACTAAACGAGGCTGTACATCTTGTTCACAACAAAACTGTGCATCTCGAAAATTACCAGAGAAAGCAACAGTCAACACCCAAGATGGGGGAGAAGAGGAAGGTAGTAAAACTACTGCCGACATTTCTGGTATTGCCATGAAGGGGCAACCAATACAATAGTGTTTCACGTGAAACATTGTAATTTAGGATGTTAAAGGAAGATGTTTATGTATATATTTGACGGTGCTATGGGCACAATGCTTCAAGCTGCAGGCTTAGAAGAAGGCTATTGTCCAGAGCTATTTAATATTGAAAGACCAGAAGTAGTAAAGGATATTCATGCTCAATACTTACAACATGGCAGTGATGTAATCACAACAAATACGTTCGGCGCTTGTGGGCTTAAACTAGAAGATTATGACTTACAAGATCGTGTAAGAGAAATAAATATTGCTGCTGTAAAAGTAGCCAAAGAAGCGATTGCAGAAGTTAAACCATCTGCTCGTGTAGCGGGCTCTATGGGTCCTACAGGTCGTTTCTTACAACCATTAGGCAATATGAGTTTTGATGATATTTACGACACATACCGCGAGCAAGCCGAGGCTTTAATCGAAGGTGGTGTTGATTTCATCATCATTGAAACTATTATTGACGTACAGGAAATGCGTGCCGCTTTATTAGCCTCTTTAGATGCTCGTGAAGCAGCGGGAAAAACAAAAGAAGATATTCAAATCATCTGTCAATTTTCTTTCAGTGAAGACGGTCGTACTATTACTGGTACACCGCCAGCAGTAGCAACTACCATCGTAGAAGCTATAGGTGCAGATATCATCGGTATCAACTGTTCTCTTGGACCTGAACAAATTACACCTCTTATCGAGGAGATTGCAAGCGTTACAAATTTACCTATAAGCTGCCAACCAAATGCCGGTATGCCACAATTAATCAACAAGCAAACTGTATTTCCACTTACAGCAGAAGAAATGGGCCCATTAATGCTTGATATCGTTGATGCAGGTGCTAGTTATATTGGTGGCTGCTGTGGTACAACACCAGCCCATATTCAATCTATTTCCGATGCTGTGAAAGCTCATACGCCAAAAGAACGTACCCACATTACACCTAAAACAATTATTACAAGTCGTACTAAACTTTTAGAGTTGGGCCATCATACAAAACCACTTATCATTGGTGAACGTATTAACCCAACGGGCCGTAAAGTACTTGCTCAAGAATTACGCGATGGTTCTTTCATCCGTGTTAAACGGGATGCATTAGATCAAGTAGAAGCAGGCGCAGATATCCTCGATGTAAACATGGGCGTAGCTGGCATGGATCAAACTCCTTTAATGGAACGCGCTATTTTCGAATTATCGATGCTCGTAGAAACACCTTTATCCATTGATACATTAGACCCAGCAGCTATGGAAGTAGCTCTTAAAAACTATCCAGGTCGTGCCCTCATCAACTCTGTAAATGGGGAGGAGGAGTCTATTACTCACGTAATGCCATTGGCTAAACGGTATGGTGCAGCATTGCTTTGCTTGCCAATCTGTAGTGGTGACTTACCTGAAAAAGCAGAGGACCGCGTTGCTTTAGCTGAAAGCATCATAAATCGCGCTTATGGTTATGGTCTTCAACCACATGACTTATTACTCGATCCATTAGTATTAACACTTGCCAGCGGGGAAGATAGTGCACGCCAAACATTGCGTACGCTACAATTATATAAAGAAAAATTTGGCTTCCCAACAGTAATGGGCTTGTCCAATATCTCCTTCGGCATGCCTCAACGTCCATATTTGAACGGCCAATTCTTAACTATGGCCCTTGCATGTGGCTTAACAACACCGATTATGAATCCACTCAATTATCCAGCCAAAAAAGCATTTGTATCTAGTACTACCTTACTAGGCTGGGACCCAGGTTCTGCTGAATTTATTAAAGAATACGGCTATGAAGACGAAACTACCGCTCCTGGTAACTCTGCTCCTAAAGGGCCAGATAAAAAGTCCTTCGATAGTAATGATCCTTTAGCCAATATTCGCGCATGTGTAGAACAAGGCGAAAAAGAAGCTATCATTGATCTTGTAAAAAAAGCCTTAGCAGATGGTATCGATCCATTAGATCTTACGAAAAAAGGCTTATCGGAAGCGATGAACGTAGTGGGGGATAAGTTTGGTTCTGGTAAATTATTCTTACCACAAGTAATGCTTGCTGCTGAAACAATGCAGGCTGCTTTCAACACCATTAAAGAAATTATTCCTGCTAGTGAAAGCTTAGATAAAGGCACCGTTGTCGTGGCTACAGTTAAAGGCGACATTCACGATTTAGGTAAAAATATCGTAGCAGCATTGCTCGAAAACAATGGTTACAAAATCGTCGACCTGGGTAAGGACGTTGACCCAGAAGTTATCGTACAAGCTATTAAAGATAACAAAGCTGCCCTCGTTGGCATCTGTTCCTTGATGACGACAACCATGCCACAAATCGACAATACTATCGCTGCTATCCGTGCAGCAGGCCTTAAAACTAAGGTCATGGTTGGTGGCGCCGTAGTATCTCAAGACTACGCAGACCAAGCAGGCGCGGATATCTACGCTAAGGACGGCATCGCTGCTGTTAACCATGCTAACGATTTCTTTGAAACACTAGAAAAATAATGTATAGTAACGAGGTACATGATGACATTACGAGAAAAACATCAACAAGGGCAGTTCACCATTACTGTTGAATTGGATCCTCCTAAAAGCAGTTCTGCAGAAAAGACCTTCGAACAAGCAGCCCGTTTGAAAGGGAAGGTGGATGCTATCAACATCGCTGATAGCCCTATGTCCAAAATGCGCATGAGCCCAATTTCTCTTTCTTATTTATTACAACATAACAAAGAAATTGAAACTATTTTCCACCTTACATGCCGCGACCGTAATATTATCGGATTGCAATCTGAATTACTCGGTGCAGCAGCTTTGGGCGTGCATAATATTTTAACACTCACTGGTGATAAACCAGATAATGGGGACCATCCATTTGCACAATCCGTATTTGAAGTCGACTGTATGGGACTACTCAACATCGCTAAGACATTAAATGCAGGCAAAGACCTTGCAGGTAATGACCTAGACGCACCTACGAACTTCTACATCGGTGCAACTGGTAATCCTGGTGCTCCAGATTTAGAGATTGAACGCCAAAAATTAGCTGCTAAAATTCAAAATGGCGCTCACTTTGTACAAACACAACCAATTTACGATTTAGAACAGGCAAAACGCTACATTGACAAGATGTCTGAATTCGATGTACCTATCATGCTTGGTTTGATTCCACTTAAAAGCTTTAAAATGGCTACATACCTCCATGAAAAAGTGCCTGGAATCAATCTTACTCAAGAAATCTTGGACCGCATGGAAAAAGGTGGTAAAGAGGCGGGTACAGAAATTGCAATCGAAACACTTGAACAAATCAAGAAAATGGCAGCAGGCGTACATATTATGCCTTTAAATGATATCGATACAACATTATATATTATTGACCACGTATAAAGTCATTCTAAGATTAACATATAACACCTTTCCCACGACCTCCATAGTGAACTAAGTCGTTCTTAGGGAAAGGTGTTATATGTATCTTTATCTCCGCCTCATATAGTGAACAAAATATATAATTTTGTTGTAAACGATATCATTTAATAGATATAGGGTAGGGGAGGGAATGCGAACTAATTCGTTACTAAGAAAAAAAAGAGGATGCAGATCTAAGATTTGCATCCTCTTTTTCTTTATGTAGCAATATAGCATAGAGTTTATTTATATTAGTTTCTACGCCTAAATCATTAACTGCTATACTAACGGTTTGTCTTTGATTTCTTTTGGTTTTCGTGGATATTGTTTTGGTGTTTTTCCAATTTTCTTTATATACACGATTGCTCGTTTATCCTCTAAGGTTGGCAAAGTAACGGTCCTTACTTCTTCGATAGTAGCTTTTAGTTTGCTAAGGGCTTTATTAGATTCTTTAACTTCTTCTTCGTAGATAGCGCCTTTTAAAGCAACGACGTAGCCACCTTCTTTTACATATGGCACAGTCCATTCTAAAAGAATCGGCAAGCGTGCCACGGCACGGCTCGTAGCAATATCGAAGCTTTCACGGTAATCTTGATGACTCAAATCCTCCGCACGTCCGTGTAAGGTAGTACAGTTCGTCAGGTTTAGTTCATCTATAACCGATTCCAAAAAGGTAAGCCGTTTTTTCAAAGAATCAAACAGGGTAACCTTGAGGCTACGGTCATAGATAGCCAATGGAATACCAGGAAAACCTGCACCGGTACCAACATCGATAATCGTCATGCCAGATTTGATAATTTCAGAATCATAACAGGAGAGGGAGTCAATCATGTGCTTAACCACGACCTCTTTCATATCCGTAATACCCGTTAAATTGAGATATTTATTTGTTTCAATCATATGCGCATAATACATGTAAAAGTCTTTTGCTTGCTCTTCCGTACAAGGCAAGCCAAAATGACTCATTTGCTCCATCATGTACGAAACAAATTCAGACTGAGGTGCTATAGGCACATCGTATTTTTCTTTCATAAGTACTCCTAATGAATTGTCTAATATGTATAGGACAATAAAATCTGTAGGAAATATCTTTTAAAATCTGTAAGAAATATCTTCTAAAAAGTTCATATAAAATGCATGTTATTACATACTATTTTATTTACTTCTGTTGTATTGTTCGAGTTGGATTAACAGAACAGATACGTCCGCAGGGGATACGCCAGAGATACGGCTTGCTTGGCCGATGGAGTGAGGGCGAATTTTGTTGAGCTTTTGTTGAGCTTCAAGGGAAATACCCTTGATTTGTGTATAGTCCCATTCTTTTGGAAGAATTTTTTCTTCTAGTTTACGAACCTTATCGACTTGCTCCATTTGCTTTTTGATATAACCTTCGTAGGTAATGGAAATGTCGACAGCTTCCTCTACGTCAGGTGTATAGCGTTTCAAACCAAATGCATCGGCTACGATGGCGTAAGAGAGTTCGTTACGTTTTACTAAATCATAAGCGTGAATACCTGTTCTAATAGGTGCTGTACCTAAACTTTCAAGCAAAGCTTGTGTTTCCTTGGATGGATTGACAGGTGTATTTCGTAACATATCCATTGCTTCTTCGATAGCAGCTTTTTTAGCTGTAAATTTAGCCCAACGATCATCTTTTACAAGACCGATTTCACGGCCTTTTTCCGTAAGACGCATGTCTGCATTATCTTGACGAAGCAATAAGCGGTATTCACTGCGGCTTGTCATCATGCGGTACGGTTCATTTGTACCTTTTGTTACAAGATCATCGATGAGAACACCGATGTACGCTTCAGAGCGAGCAAGGATGAACGGTTCTTTACCTTCAAGCCACAATGCTGCGTTGATACCAGCCATGAGGCCTTGAGCAGCCGCTTCTTCATAGCCAGATGTACCATTGGCTTGACCTGCAGAGTAGAGGCCTTCAATATGTTTCACTTGAAGTGCTGGTGTCAATTGCGTTGGATTCAAGCAATCGTATTCGATAGCATAGGCAGGGCGCATAATTTCAACATTCTCAAGTCCTGGAATAGTACGCAAGAACGCATATTGTACATCCATTGGAAGGGATGTACTCATGCCTTGAACGTACATTTCATTTGTGCCTGTACCTTCTGGCTCTACGAATAATTGATGGCGTTCTTTATCGGCAAAGCGCACTACTTTATCTTCGATGGAAGGGCAGTAACGAGGGCCTACGCCTTCAATTTTTCCACTATACATAGGAGCGCGGTGAATATTGCTATGAATGATTTCGTGCGTTTCTTTGTTAGTATAGGTCAACCAACATACATCTTCATTACGGTTAATCCATTCATCCATGAAGGAAAATGCGTGATGATGTGCATCGCCTTCTTGAACTACCATATTTTCGAGGTTTAAAGTACGTTTATCTACACGTGCTGGTGTACCCGTCTTAAAGCGCATCAATTCAACACCATTATCGAGCAAGGATTGAGAGAAATGTTCCGCTACGCGTTGACCATTTGGACCGCCCACATAATCGATATCGCCGATGAGGATTTTACCTTTCAAATAGGTACCTGTACAAAGAATAACAGCCTTAGCGCCATAAAATTCACCAAGCTCCGTAACGATACCTGTGACCTTGCCATCCTCCACCTTAAGCTCTGTCACCATGATTTGCTTAACATTAAGATTATCTGTATTCTCCAATGTTTGTTTCATCAAATGTTGATATTTAATCTTGTCGGATTGACAGCGCAAAGAATGAACGGCAGGTCCCTTACCCATATTGAGCATACGCATTTGGATAGCCGTAGCATCCGCATTAATACCCATTTGACCGCCTAATGCGTCAACTTCGTAAACAAGATGGCTTTTACCAGGACCACCCACGGCAGGGTTGCACGGCATAAGCGCAATATTATCTAAACTGATGGTCGCCATCAACGTGCGATGACCCATGCGGGCAGTAGCGAGAGCCGCCTCACAACCAGCATGACCACCACCGATGACGATGACATCATAATTATCTACTGTGTACATATCAATTAAATTCCTTATATTTGTTACTTATCTTATTGTGAAAGTTTAAATCATTTACCAAGGCAAAAACGACTAAACAATTCATCTATCATGCTTTCTCGGATGGTATCGCCTGTGATGTCGCCTAGTAGTTCCCAGGCACTGCGTAGGTCGGTAGCTACAAAGTCTACAGGCATGCCCATGTCGATGGAGGAGAGGGCTTGTTCGACTTGTGCCTTTGCTTGTTCCATAAGGCTAATGTGGCGCACGTTACTAATCATGGCGCTGTTGTCTTGTTTTACGCGACCGCCGTAGACGAGTTCTTGTACCCATTTGGAAAGAACTGCAGAGCCTTCGCCTTCTTTGGCACTGATTCGTTCAATAGCTGTAAAGGATCCGTGTTCTTTAATATGTTCGTCTGTAACGACTTGAGCCACATCGGACTTATTAAGGAGTACGATGGTGTTCAAACCGCTCACAGAGGTCAAAATTTCGATTTCTTCAGGGGTCAATGGAGTAGATCCATCAATAACGCAGAGCACGATGTCTGCTTTGTTGATATAATCGCGAGCACGCTCCACACCAAGAGCTTCTACCGTATCTTGTGTGTCCCGAATACCTGCCGTATCGATGAGGCGTAAAGAAATGCCTTCTACGGTCATATATTCTTCAATACTATCCCGTGTCGTCCCTGGAATATCTGTTACGATAGCACGGTTTTCGCGCAAGAGAGCATTCATCAAGCTCGATTTACCTGCATTTGGACGGCCTACAATAACCGTCGTAATACCGTCCCGAATGAGGCGACCTGTATTGGCTGTGGACAAGAGATCATCCATGGCTTTCAAAATAGGCTCTAACTGTTCACGAACCTCTTGGCTCGTTACATCCTCGATATCCTCCTCAGGATAGTCGATGGTTACCTCTAAATGAGCAATCATGGCGATGAGCTGTTCACGCACATCTTTCACAAAAGATGAAACAGTTCCGTCTAGCTGTGCCACAGCGAGGGAGAGGGAGTCCTCCGTTTTTGCTTCAATAATATCAATGATCGCCTCCGCTTGGGTGAGGTCGATACGTCCGTTCATAAAGGCGCGCTTCGTAAATTCGCCGGCCTCAGCCATGCGTACATCATGATTGACGAGCAATTTCAGAATTTGTCGAACAGGCACAATGCCGCCGTGACACTGAATTTCTACCACATCTTCCGCCGTGTAGGAATGAGGCCCTTTCATTAATAGTACAAGAACCTCATCGATGGTCTTGTTCGTCATCGGATCCACAATGGTCCCATATTGAATCGTTCTATTTTGGCGGTCCATCAAAGGAACGGTACCAGTGCTCTTGAACAGGCTATTTACAATAGGAAAACTATCCTTGCCGCTGACCCGAATAATACCAACCCCACCGATGCCGGGCGGTGTCGCAATGGCCGCTATTGTATCATCTATATACATACATATCTCCGTATTTCGATTATCTAGTATTTGTTTTTGTATATGTTCTTCGCCTGTGAAAGTTAAACTAAACTAATCTTTGCATGCGAAGATTAACTTAGGTTAGCTTTCACCATAACCTAAAGAATAAAGGGAACAGCCCTCAAGTAACGGAAAATCCTAGCTACTTGAAAGCTGCACCACTATATTTTATTTTTTGTACGAAATCACAACGTGACGGAATGGTTCATCCCCTTCACTGTTGGTAACAACGTTTTTATCCCCTTGAAGGGCAGTATGAATGATTTTACGTTCAAAAGCATTCATCGGTTCTAAGGAAACCTTTTGACGGTTACGTTTCACCTTAGAAGCCAAACGTTTTGCGAGATTTACCAATGTTTCTTCTCGGCGAGAACGATAGTTTTCCACATCTACCACGATATGGCAATGGCCAGATACATCCTTGTGAGCCACGAGATTTGTTAAGTATTGAATAGCATCCAAGGTTTGACCATGTTTGCCGATCAAAATACCTAGCTCTTCGCCGTGTACTTGGAATGTGATTTTATCTTTCGTCATCATTTTTTCGATAACCACAGTGAGTCCCATTTGTGTAAACATATCATCGAGGAATTGTTTACCTTTTTCAGCAATTTCTTGTTGATCTTCTTTTGAAAGTTCTTTTTTAGAAGGTTTTTCCGTTACAGTACTTTCAAAAGTTTCAACTGCTGTATCTTGTACTTCTGTTTCGCTTGTTGCCACTGGTTCGGAAGCAATAGCTACAGATTGTTCTTCTGCGTTAGCTACTTCTTTTGCAGTAGCAGATTGAGCCAAAGCAGTGAAGAATAAGCGAACAACTGCTGGTTTACGACCAATGCCTAAAAATCCACTAGAAGGTTGTTCTAAAACTTTAGTTTCTACCAATTCTTGACCTTCAGCGGCTAATTGAGCTACACCTTTAGCAATGGCATCTTCAATGGTTTTAGCAGATACATCGATAAATTCCATAATTGCCTCCTACTTAGCGTTCAAATTTTTGTAAATGAAATGCTGTTGAATCAATTGGAATACGTTAGAAACTACCCAGTAGATAACGAGACCAGATGGGAAGCTCAAAGAAATGTAACCAATGAATAAAGGCATAAAGATTGTCATAATCTTTTGTTGTTGTGCAGCTGCACCAGTTGCACCATTACTAGTTTGACGAGACATAACCCATGTGGATAATGCACTCAAAATAGGTAAGATATACATTGGATCTGGATCGCCAAGGCTAGGCAACCACAAGAATTGTACAAAGTTTGGATCGTATGGGTAATCTTTCAAAGCCCAGTAAATCGCGATCAAGAATGGCATTTGTACCAACAATGGCAAGCAACCAGCCAATGGGTTAACGCCCATTTCTTTGTACAATGCACCCATTTCCGCTTGCAGTTTTGCAGGATCGTTTTTGTATTTATCTTGCAATTGTTTCATGCGAGGCTGCAATTCTTGCATAGCCTTCATGGATTTGATTTGCTTAACAGTAAGTGGTGCCAAAATCGCTTTAATAACGATTGTTAAAAGGATAATAGCCACACCGTAGCTTGGATAACCTATCATTTGAGTCAATTGGAACGCATAAGTTACCAATGTGCTCATTAAATCAACGATAGGTTGGAAAATACCACTTAAAAAGTCCATTGTTTCTCCTTTTTCATACAGTCCGAAATCGTCCTTTGCGCATCTATATATCGTTATGGTATGGTCTAAATTTCATCCATACAGATGCTCAGGTATTTCCAAAACTGTGCTTGATGGTGATGGTGAAAGTAACTTTCACAGAACACATCCAGCCTAATCCCACGTGGGTTAGGGAACTGGATCGTAGCCACCCTTATGGAAAGGATGACAGCGAAGAATGCGTTTTAAACCCATCCAGCTACCTTTCAAAGGACCATATTTTTCGATGGCCTGCAGAGTATATGTGGAACATGTCGGATAATAACGGCAACATCCAGGTTTTAAGGGAGATATGGCGAGCTGATAAAACCTAATTAAAAGTCGTAAAAGCATGGTTATACAGCGTTTCATGGAAACCTCCATATACACAAAAAGGACCAAAGCCTCTAACTTGTGGTCCTATTTATCATTTTGTATCAATAATTTGCTTTTTCGCAAGAGATACAAAATCTCCTTTTCCGCTTTTTCATAGGTAGCGTTTTTCAGAGGGCCACGTCCAACAATTACGATATGATACCCTTCGCGAATGGAGTGCTGATTGAGGCGATATACCTCTTTCATCAGGCGTCTAGCTCGGTTGCGCTCCACTGCACAACCAACCTTTTTACCTGTTACAAAACCAATGCGCGTAGGTTGCTTTGCCACGGGCATACGATACAGTACACACATGCGGCCTACTTCGTATTTACCGTGCTTATATACAAGGCGATATTCATTATTGTGCGTCAGTCGTCTTGCTTTATCAAGGCAATAATCCATATGCATTGTCCTTAAGTCCTAAGAATAGAAAAACTTGGCAGCAGCGCCAAGTTTTTTCTCCTGCCTAACAGCTATTATATTATGCAGATAAGCGTTTTCTGCCTTTTGCACGTCTTCTTTTCAAAACGAGACGGCCACCAATAGTTTTCATGCGTTCACGGAAACCATGGGTACGTTTTCTCCAAAGAGTATTTGGTTGGTAAGTACGTTTCATTAGTAAAACACCTCCTCGTCATTCTGTATTGTTTTACTTATACCATAACAGGGTAATTATAGAGGTAAAACGTAAATTTGTCAATCATTTAGGGCTATTCTGAAAGACTTTCATGTGGATTTTACTTAAATCCGATAGAACTTAAAACTGATACTACTTTTATAGGGGGAGGAATAGATGTGGTTTTTTCCCTCCATACTCATCGTAAGTCGGTCAAAAATCCACATCTATTCCTGCTCCTAACACACTCTAATGACTACTCATACACCTACCACCAGTATAAAAAGTAGTATCAGTTTTTATAGGAAATCTAAAAGTCTTTCAGAATACGGATCTAAGATTTAACAAATCTTACCTTTTAACCTCTTGATAGGAAAGGGGGACAATTGATGCTATTAATTTCCTCTGACTTCTCTCCCCGATTTTCATTTAAGTTGTGTTGATAACGTTTTATAAACAGATCTAATGTAGATTGATAAAAGGTATATCTATTACTTTTTCGGTTATATGTATAAAAATCATAAAATTATATGGTTGGAGGAGGGGAATGAAAACTACTTTTTGAGCGACTTGCGTTAGAATGGAGCGATAAAAGTAGTTTTCATTTCTTCCCCAAAAGTAATTGATGAACAAATAATGAGATAATTATTGATTTATTAACACATTTCCTTCAGATAACCAAAAGTTATCCACAGAATAAATGACAAACTAGTGATTTTTTGGTACAATCATAACTGAAATTAGGAAAAATTGTATATTTTTATAGGTTTTTGATGGATAACTTTCGAAGTTATCCACATTTTTTCTCTTTTAGTTTATAAAAACTAAAAAGTCAGTAATTATCTATATAAAATAGACTTTTATTTTTACTTATTCACAGGTTATACACAGGAATAATAGGTTTTTCCACAGCTTTTACAATGGTTATGCACATTATTCCTAAAGTTATACACATTTATCGCAATAGTTATTCACAAGAGGCACGTCATGCAATCATTTGATTTAAATAATATATGGGAGCATATATTGCAAGAGGCGAAAAAGAATATGCAGCATTTACCTGACGCATTGTATTTGCGCGTCACGTCATCGTTGATTCCCATGTCTCTCGAAAGTCATTCGATCCATATTGGGGTCATGCAAACATTTGTAAAAAACTTAATCGACCAGCAGCCGCAGATTAGCAAGGCTTTACAAGATGCGATTACCACGGTCATCGGCTCTCCTCGAGATATGGTTTTATTCGATTTTAATCAAGAGAGTATAGATACAAATTTTGTTGATGAAAGTCTCATCGATACGCCAGTTGTAGCACCGCCAATGCCTTTACCACCTATAGTAGAGGAAAAGGCTCATCAAGAGGAGTTTTACACACCAGTCTATCAAGATCCTGTCTATATCGACCGCGCGCCAGCGCCTGTGGAGATTCCAGACGAACCAATGGTAACGACACCAAAGAAATCTACAGAAACAACGCCAACATTGCAGTCTGACAATGTACCTGTGGATTTATCGTTATCTAATCTCAATCCGGCGTACCGTTTTGATAACTACGTAACAGGTAATGCCAACCGTATACCATTTGGGGCTGCACAAAATGTAGCTGAATTTCCAGGTGGAGACTATAATCCGCTCTTTATATACGGTCCATCTGGCCTCGGCAAAACACACTTGATGCACGCCATCGGCAATGCTATCAAAGAAAATCATCCACATATGAAGGTCATGTCCATTACGAGCGAAAACTTTATGAATATTTTCGTCGAAACATTGCAGCGCAATCAAGGTAAATTATTCCGCAACACGTTCCGCAATATCGATGTGCTCATGATTGACGATATTCAGTTCCTTGAAAGCCGTGAAAGTACGAAAACTGAGCTGTTTAATACGTTTAATGAATTATTAAACAATAATAAGCAAATTGTACTTACTTCTGATACAATGCCAAACGATATGGAGCAATTCGAAGATCGTCTTCGCTCTCGTTTCCAAGCTGGTTACATTGCCACAATGGAAAATCCAGATTTAGAAACGCGCATCGCCATCTTCAGATCACTACTCGAACGAGAATATAAAAAGAATCGCATTATTCGTATCGATAATGATTCAATCAACTATGTAGCGCTGCAATTTAGCGAAAACGTCCGCGTATTGCAAGGTGCTTTCACCAAGCTCATCGGTACAGCGTCTATCGATCAACGTCTCGAATCTATCGACCTTGAATATACTAAACACGCCTTGGCGGTCCTCGTTCATACCGAAGAGGTGAATATGGTTAATATTGAAAGCATCCAGAATTTTGTAAGTTCTTATTTCAATATTAAAAAGCAAGACCTACTCGGCAAGAAACGAAAAGCCCAATTCGCATTTCCACGGCAAATCGCCATGTATCTATGCCGCGATATGATCAATGAAAGCTATCCTCAAATCGCAGCAGCTTTTTCGCGTGACCATACGACAATTCTCCATGCGTACGATAAAATAACGAAGGAAATTGAAAAAAACGAAGAAACTAAACGAATGGTTGCAGAAATTAAACAGAAATTAACAACCTGTGGATAACTCTGTGGATATACGGTGAATAACTTTGTGGATATCCTAAAACTCATACTTTGATGTTAATATGTGGATAAGTAGGTACAAACTATCAACATAGTTATACACAACTCATAATTCACACAGTTAGTAGCGCCAAATCACTTTTACACATATAAACAGGCCCCTACTATTACTACTACTAAAACTAACAAACAATCAAAAAACCAGTAGAAATAGATCTAACGTAGAATATCTATAAGAGCATCTACGGTAGCAAACATAGAATATTACAAACAAAGCAAGTAATTATTAGTGCTTTTACAATATATAAAAATTATAAAGGAGTAACATATGCATATTACATTCCCAAAAGCAAATCTCCAAAAAGCAATTAACGTATTGCAAAAGGTATCTCAAAATAAAACAAGTTCCAACTTACCAGGCGCTATTTACATGACTACAAAAAATAGTCAAGTAGAATTACAAGGTAACGACTTTGAACTCGGCATTCGCTTAACCATCGATGGAGACATTAAAGAACCTGGTACTTTAGTGGTAGGTTCCCGCTATTTCCAAGAATTAATTCGCAAATTACCTGGCGATACTATTGAACTTTACAAACCAGAAGACGGAAATTCTTTGACTATCACATCTGGATCTTCCGAATTTAACCTTGTTACATTACATCCAGATGATTTTTCCTTGGTGGAACAAATTCACGACCAAGATCATGTAAACATCGATAGCTTTGCTATGAAAGAACTCATCGATTTAACAAATTATGCAGCTGCTACTGATGAAGATCGTCCTGTATTTACCGGTGCTCTTCTTGAAATCAAAGAAAACGAAGTGACTATGGTTGCTACCGATACACACCGTATGGCTGTTAAAAAAATTACCATCGATGAACCAGCAACGACTCCAATGCGCGCTATCATTCCTACAAAAACGTTGGCTGAAGTATCTCGTTTATTACCAACAGATAATCCAGCTATGATCAATATCATTTGGAATCGCACACAAATCGTATTTAATTTTGAATCTATTTATATTATTTCTCGCTTGATTGAAGGTACATACCCTGAATATGAAAAAGTAATTCCTTCCCAATTTGACTCTAGTGCTGTTATCGACCGCCGCGAATTCGCTGGTGCTGTTGATCGAGTATCTTTGTTGGCTAAAGATATCAGCTATAATGTAATTCGTTATGATTGGTCTGAAAGTAATGTCACATTGTCTACTCAAAATACTGAAATCGGTATGGCAAAAGAAGACGTAGCTGTTGAATTTAAAGGCACACCTTTCACAATCTCCTTCAATGGTCGCTACATCTCTGACATCTTGCGTCACAGCACAGGCGATAATATCCACTTGTTCTTAAAACAAAATGGTCCTGTTGTTATTCGACAAGACAATAATCCGAACTATACATACGTAGTAACACCAGTTCGCACAAATGCATAAAAGTAAAAGCAGGGCAGTAGTCAATGGAGGAGCTTGCGACGACAGAGACACTGCATCGCTTTGTTCTGAACGTAAGATTTTCTAGATAACAAAGTTATCTAAGAAAATCCACAGTGAAGAACTGTGCTTTGGGCTCCAACCAAATATAACTTTGGTCGGAGCGTGCAATTTTTCGAAGAAAAATGCCCAGCGAGCGACCTGGACTCAGTATGATATATATGCTTATGTTAATTGTCTACTTTAGGAGAACGTTATGAAAGAGCAACAGCAGGTACCCATTCATACGGAGTACATTCAAATTGATCAGTTGTTGAAGTTAGAAGGCATTATTGAAACAGGTGGTCAAATTAAATCTTTCATCGATGAAGGCATCCTTACCTTGAATGGTCAGGTCGTAACGGAAAAACGCAAGAAATGCCGTGTTGGTGATGTGATTTCTTGTGAAGGTCTTGATGTAGACCTCGTGATTACACAAGAGGAGGCATAATCGGTGAGAATTGACTCACTGCAGTTATTTCAGTTTCGTAATTATAAGGATGTACAGATACAGTTTAATCCTGAGATTATTGTTCTATATGGCACTAATGGGGCTGGTAAGACGAATATCCTCGAATCGATTTATGTTGGTACGATTGGTAAAAGCCATCGTACTAACGATACTTCGGATATGCTCATGTTTAATGCCGAAGAAGCAGGCATAGTTGTAAAATTCGAGAAAAAAGATACGCCTCAAAAGGTAAATATTAAATTATTCCGTCAAGGCCCTAAGGATATTCGATTAAACGACACAAAAATATCTCAAAAAGAACTGATTGGTACATTAAATACAGTTATCTTTTGTCCTGAAGATTTACAGCTCATCAAGGGGACTCCATCGGGACGTAGGCGGTTCCTCGATATGGAAATATCTCAGACCAGCGCTACTTACTATCATCAATTGATGCAGTACAATCGGCTGTTACAGCAACGAAATGCAGTCCTAAAAGAATATAGAGGAAAGAATACTATTCCTCTTGAAGAATGGGATTTGCAGCTAGCAGATATGGCGAGCTTTATCGTAAAGAAACGATTAGAAAGCTTAAAAAAAATCAATTTGCTCATCGATTTGATGAATCGTAAATTGACAGGTGGCCTTGAGAATTTAACCATTGGTTATGAACAGCCGTATATGGACATTGGTTCACTAGAATATACAAAGGAAGGCTTTTACGAACGTATAAAAGCAGCGTTGCCGCAGGATCGTCATCGTTTAAGCACTAGCGTTGGCCCTCATCGCGATGATTTACGATTCTTTTCCGATGCTATGGATTTAAAGAAATTTGGATCGCAAGGTCAGCAACGAACCGCTGTATTGTCCTTAAAGTTGAGTGAGCTTGAATTTATCAAGTCAGAGGTAGGAGAATATCCAGTCCTTCTATTGGATGATGTATTGAGCGAACTTGATGAGTCGAGACGAACGAATTTATTGCAGTTTATTCATAAACGAATTCAAACATTTATTACCACTACAGATATTCACGATTTTAAAGATTTGAAATCCGTTCAATTTATTTCTTGTGAAGGGGGACAGGTTCAGTATGGACAGCCTTGATCTTTGTTTACCAAAGGCCTTAGCAGAACTGAATTTACTGGAGCAATATAAATTAAATACCCTCGTTCATAAGTGGCGTGATGTAGTAGGCGATGTCATTGCGGATCATACGAAAATTGTGTCCATCAAGCCTCCAGACATGGTTATTAGTGCTGATAATTCCATGTGGATGCAGGAATTACAGATGCAAAAACGTCGTATCATAGAGGCTATCAACAAGTATTATCGCCAAGAGGTAATCACCGATATTCGCTTCATCATGAAACGTCAGAGCTATGTGAAAGTAGAAACTAATACGTCTCTCACGATTCCTGATGAACAGATTATTACAAAACGTATTAATTTTTCTAATATCGTGCTTTCAAAAGAAGACGTAGACGCTATCGATACATCGTTGAAACAAACGGATAACGAAGCATTAAAAGCTGCTTTCCGGAAAGTACAGATTACGGCTCGAAAGCGAGAAATTTATTTAGAGCAGCATGGATACCATCGTTGTGAGCGATGTGGCATGCATATGAAATCTAAAAAGGAAATCTGTCCAACCTGTGAATATGAATTGCATCGGGCTCATATTAAGGACATTAAAGCTGTTATTCGAAAGTATCCGTATTTTAAATACAGCGACTGCCAGCAATTTATACAGTGTAGTTTTTCAGACTTTGCAGAAGCGATGCGGGAATCCATATACTTTTACCTTGATAAGATTTATAAAGGATCTATCAATCGCCGTCATATGTTTATGGTGGCTATGCTCATCACTCACAAAAAGCCTGATGAGTTGACGAATCAGCACGTCATCAATTTGTGTAATAAATATCGGTCTAAGTTCCTCGCTGAAGAGGAGCAACGCAAAATCGATGCCCTTAATGGGACATTAGAAAAGTAGAGGGGGCATTCTTATGTACGTTCATATTGGAGATACCATTTCCGTGCCCATAGAATCCATTATTACGATGGTTCATGCCAAGGGCGGAAAGTCCCATAAAAGTCCTATTCATCACTATGAAACGCTAGAATATATCGCCATGGTGCCAGAGGAGCAAATCAAGACATATGTGGTCACTGATGATTGTGTGTATGGATCTGGTATCAGTATTAAGACTTTAATGAGACGGATTGACGAGTTTTATAGTATAATAAAGAGATAAAGTTTAATCCTGTACATGTTTTGTTACTTTATTTCAATCAAGTGCAGTATGATAGATTGTTAGGAGGAGTTTGTTTCATGCCTGAACAAAATTATGGCGCTCAGAATATTCAGGTTCTTGAGGGTCTAGACGCGGTACGTAAACGCCCAGGGATGTATATTGGTAGTACGTCTGCTCGTGGTTTGCATCACCTCGTATACGAAGTTGTAGATAACTCTGTGGACGAAGCGCTTGCTGGTTATGCTACACATATAGAAGTATCCATCAATCCAGATAACAGTGTTACCGTTGTCGATGATGGTCGTGGTATTCCAACAGGGATGCATGAATCCGGTATGTCTGCAGTAGAGTTAGTATTAACGAAATTGCATGCCGGTGGTAAATTCGGTGGTGGCGGCTACAAGGTATCTGGTGGTCTTCACGGCGTAGGTATTTCCGTAGTTAATGCGTTGAGTGAATGGACTAAGGTTCAAGTATCTCAAAATGGAATTGTCCAAGAGATTTCTTTTGCTCGTGGTCATAAAACTTCCGAGTTGCACGAAATTGGCAAGGCCGAAGGCACTGGTACTACAGTTATTTTCAAGCCAGATGCAGAAATCTTTGAAACTACCGTATTTAGCTTTGATACATTGAAAATGCGTTTACAGGAATTGGCATTCCTTAACAAAGGCCTTCGCATTACATTGAGCGATTTGCGCTTAGAGGAACCTCGTGTTGAAAGCTTCCACTATGAAGGTGGTTTGGTTTCTTTCATTACCTTCTTGAACGAAAATAAAGAAGCAATTAATCCAACTGTTATCAACATTGAAAATACAAAAGACGATGTTGTGGTAGATGTAGCATTGCAATATAACGATAGCTATAGTGAAAACTTGTTGTCCTTCGTAAATAACATCAATACGATTGACGGTGGTACACATCTATCTGGTTTCCGTGCTGCCTTGACTCGTACCCTCAATGATTATGGCCGTAAATCTGGTTTGATCAAGGAAAGTGAGTCCAATCTTTCCGGTGAAGACGTACGTGAAGGTTTGACAGCTGTCGTATCTGTAAAAGTGTTGGAACCTCAATTTGAGGGCCAAACAAAAACTAAACTTGGCAATAGCGAAGTTAAAGGTATTACAGATGTTATCGTTACAGAAGGTCTTAAAACATTCTTCGAAGAACATCCTCAAGATGCGAAAAAAATCATTGAAAAAGCAACGATGGCAAGTCGTGCTCGTGAGGCCGCTCGTAAAGCCCGCGACTTAACACGCCGTAAAAATGCGTTGGAAGTATCTAGCCTTCCTGGTAAATTGGCGGACTGCTCCGAAAAAGATACATCTATGACTGAAATTTATCTTGTGGAAGGTGATTCTGCAGGCGGTTCTGCAAAACAAGGTCGCGATCGTCGTTACCAAGCAATTTTGCCATTACGTGGTAAAATTCTTAACGTAGAAAAAGCACGTCTCGATAAGATTTTAGCTAATAACGAAATTCGCTCCATGATTACCGCTTTTGGTACAGGTATTGGCGATGAATTCGATATTACAAAATCCCGTTATAACAAGATTATCATCATGACAGATGCAGACGTTGACGGCGCCCACATCCGTACATTGTTATTAACATTCTTCTACCGCTATATGAAACCATTGGTAGAGGAAGGCCATATCTATATTGCTCAACCACCTTTGTATCAAATCAAGAAGGGTAAATTTCATTGGTATGTATACTCTGATGCAGAGTTGACTGCTAAACTTGATGAAGTAGGCCGCGATGGTACTACAATCCAACGTTACAAAGGTTTAGGTGAAATGAATCCTGAACAATTATGGGAAACTACAATGAACCCTGATAATCGTACGATTCTACAAGTTAGCTTAGAAGATTCTATCGAAGCTGACAAAATCTTTACGGTTCTCATGGGTGATAAGGTAGAGCCTCGTCGTAAATTTATTGAAGATAACGCAAAATACGTGCGTAATCTAGATTTGTAAGAGGTGACCCATGTCTGAAAATCATAATAGTAACGTAGAGTTTACGTCTAACAAAGATCAACACCTAAAACGTTCCTTAAAAGCGCGTCATATGAATATGATTGCATTAGGTGGTGCTATCGGTACAGGTTTATTCGTTGCCGGTGGTGAAGTGGTAAGTACAGCTGGTCCTGGTGGTGCTCTTGTAGCTTACGGGCTCATTGGTATCATGGTTTATTTCCTTATGACATCTCTTGGGGAAATGGCTACATACTTGCCAATTCCAGGTTCCTTCGGGACTTATGCAAAACGCTATGTAGATCCTGCCTTTGGTTTTGCCTTAGGTTGGAATTACTGGTTTAACTGGGCTATTACCTTGGCTGCTGAAGTATTAGCAGGGGCGCTTATCATGAAATATTGGTTCCCTGATGTACCTGCCATCGTATGGTCTGCTCTGTTCTTGCTCATTTTATTTGGCTTGAACTATTTATCTACTCGTTCTTTTGGTGAAAGTGAATATGTATTCTCTAGCATCAAGGTGATTACCGTATTTGTATTTCTATTCTGTGGCTTTATGCTCATCTTTGGCATCGGTGGCACATCTCCAGGATTTGCGAACTGGACCGTAGGAGAGGCTCCATTCGTAGGTGGCTGGGAATCTATTCTTGCTATCTTTATGGTGGCAGGATTCTCCTTCCAAGGTACTGAACTGATCGGTGTAGCCGCTGGTGAAGCGGAAGACCCTGAAAAGAATGTGCCAAAAGCGATTAATACAATCTTCTGGCGTATTCTATTATTCTATATCGGTGCTTTCACGGTTATCGGTTTCTTGATTCCGTACACAGATCCAAATTTGTTGAACTCTAGTGTAGAGAACGTATCTATTTCTCCATTTACACTCGTATTTGACCGCTTTGGTTTTGCCTTTGCTGCTAGCTTTATCAATGCTATCATCTTAACAGCTGTATTGAGTGCTGGTAACTCTGGTCTGTACTCTTCTACGCGTATGTTGTACGCACTCGCTAAGGAAGGTCAAGCACCTCAAATTTTTGCTAAGTTAAATAAACGCGGTGTTCCAGTGCCTGCGTTAATCTTAACGACAGCAATCGGTTTATTTGCGTTCCTAACAAGCTTTATCGGTGAAGGTACAGCTTATACATGGATTGTTAATATCTCTGGTTTATGTGGTTTCATCGCATGGGTTGGTATCGCAGTATCTCACTATCGTTTCCGCCGTGCTTTCATCGCACAAGGCAGAGATCTTAGTGAATTGCCATACAAAGCGTGGTTATTCCCAGTTGGCCCAATCTTGGCGTTCATTCTTTGCGTCATCATCATCTGTGGTCAAAACTACTCCGCTTTCACAGGTGATACCATCGACTGGTACGGCGTATCCGTTGCCTACATTGGCTTACCAATCTTCTTCGCAGTGTACCTTGGTTACAAATACATCAACAAAACTAAAGTTGTGCCGTTGAAAGAAGTTAACCTTGATCGTGACTTCGATAGATAACATAAAATTAGACCTGTTCATTATGAAAGTAGTGAACAGGTCTTTTTTTGATGTATAATATGTAAATTTTTGATATATAGTATGTAATTTTTGGAGATATACTATGTAATTGTTTTATGTGAAAGCTATATTTGTTTTTATCTAAAAGTCTTGTTATAATAAATTAAAATATATTGTAATCAATTAGAAAGGATACAATTATGATTATTACTACAACTATGCATATTGAAAACAAACCTGTACAAGAGTACAAAGGTATTGTATTTGGTGAAGTCGTAGAAGGCCGTAACTTTGTGAAAGATTTCATGTCTGGCATTCGCGATATCGTTGGTGGTCGTAGTGGCAGCTATGAAGATTCTTTGATGAATGCGCGCAAAGCAGCTCTCGATGAAATGTCTCAACGAGCTTCTAAATTGGGTGCTAATGCTATTATTGGCGTATCCTTCCAATACAGCACAGTAGGTGCACAAAATGGCATGCTTATGATTACATGCAATGGTACAGCCGTTGTAGTTTAATAAATAATAGACTAAGTCAGATATAATTATTAATATAATCCTAAGGGAAATAAGTAAGTCGTAATGTATTATTGTGACTAAAAAAACAGCAGGGGAAAGCCCTGCTGTTTTTTTATATGATATTTATTAAAAACCCCCTATAAAAGTTTCTAATACTTTTTTAAGGGGGTTTTTGTATTGTGTTTTATCTTATCTTGTCTTATGGTATCCTATTTTACCTTATACCAGCTTGCATACATGACAGGTAATACGATGAGTGTTAGAACCGTTGCCACTAGTAAGCCGCCGCTGAAGGCGATGGCCAATGGGCTCCAGAATACAGATCCCATGAGAGGAATCATGCCTAAAATCGCTGCGATAGCGGTGAGCATGATAGGGCGGAAACGAAGTGTAGCGGAGTTGATAATCGCTTCACGAGGTTCTTGGCCTTCTGCCTTGTGGATTTCGATTTGGTCTAATAAGATAATGGAGTTACGGATGATCATACCCGAGAGGGCGATAATCCCTAGAATAGCCATAAAGCCTAATGGCGTTCTCGTAATATTGAGTGCTAATACAACACCGATTAGCCCCAATGGAGCCGTGAGTAGAGCCATTACCATGAGGGCGATACGCTTTAATTGGAACATGAGGATTGTCATGATTACAAAGAGCATAATCGGCATTGGTGTTAATAGCTTTTGAACGGCTGTTTCGCTCTTTTCAGCGGCGCCGTCTAGGTCAATAGAATAGCCTATAGGCAAGGAATCGCGAATGTCTTGTAAGGATTTGTAAATCTCTTTCGTTTTCGCATTACCCAATACACCTGCTTTTACATTGGCATGCACACTAATGGTTGGCATCATATTGCGATGCCAAATAATACCATCCTCTTGTGTCATGGTAATGGTTGCAATTTGGCTAAGTGGTACATAGGAGCCATTTCCTGTTTGAATTGGCAAGGATGAAAGAGCACTTAAGTTATGTTGCTCGTTGTCACCTAAACGGAAGGTAACAGGAATGGTTTGGTTCCCTTCGTAGTATTCACCAGATTTAGTACCAGACAATAGACTTTGCAAGTGCAAGGATACAGCGTAGCTATCGATGCCGAGTAAACGTGCCTTGTTTGGATCGATGTGAATATTGGCTACAGGTTCTGTATCTGGCCAGTCAAAGGCGATATTTTGTAAGTCTTTATCGTCTTGCATTTTAGCTTTTACTTGATTTGCAATTTCTTTTACCATCTTTTGATCAGGGCCAGCAACGCGAAGCATAACTGGAAATTTGGATGGTGGACCGATTTGTAAGAATTGCGTATTTACAAGGGCCGATGGGAATTGCTCGTTTAAATACGGAGTCAATTCAGCATAGAGTTTATCGCGATCCTCTAAGGATTTTGTAACAATTACATATTGTAAGAAGTTGTTCCGTTGTAATTCCGGTTCCAAGGTGAGGACAAAACGTGGAGAACCTTGTCCAATGTAGGAGGTGAAGGTTGCAATGCGCTCGTCGTCTTTCAAATGTTCATCGATGAGTTTTGCTTGGTTAGCAGTATACTCGATAGACGAGCTTTGAGGAAATTGCATGGATACAATGATTTCATTACGCGTTGATGATGGAAAAAATTCCTGTTTAATCAACGGTAGTGAAAGCAAGGATAAAGCGAAGGCACCTAGAGTAGCCAATAAGACTACCTTGTGATGTCCTAGTGCCCAATGTAATAGTTTTTCAAACTTATCATAGAAGGTTACATTGAGCTTGTGCATGATACGGTCTCGTTTAGTCCATTCTGATTCTGGCTTTGGAGCCTTGTTTTCGATGATTTTATAACCTAATACAGGGCTGACGAGAACAGAGGCAAACCAAGATAGAATAAGTGCCATAAATACAACGATGGATAGGGATTTTGTAAATTCTGCTACCATACCTTGTGCCAATGCTAATGGTAAGAAGCCTGCACAGGTAATGAGCGTACCCGATAGCATTGGGAATGCTGTAGATTGGTAAGCAAAGGTAGCCGATTTAAAGTGGCCCCACCCTTCTTCGAGCTTAACGCTCATCATTTCTACAACGATGATGGCATCGTCTACGAGGAGGCCTAAAGCTAGGATTAAGGCACCTAAGCTAACCTTATGTAGATAGATGCCGCTTTCATACATCAAGATGAACGTTGTAGACACAACGACTGGAATGGTGAGGGCTACAACGATACCGGTTCGTAAGCCGAGAGATGCAAAGCTTACGAGTAATACGATGGCAATGGCTTCAAATAAGGATTGAGAGAAATCGCCGATGGATTCCTTAACGATATGCGGTTGATTTGATACTTGATTGAGTTCGAGGCCGGCAGGAATCGTTTTCTGTAATTCCCCGAGTTTTTTGTCGATGGCTTCGCCGAATTCGATATTATTGCCCCCTGCGTCCATGGAGATAGCGATGCCAATGGCTGGCTTACCTTTGTAATAGAACTGTGGATCGCTAGGGTCTTGGTAGGTCATGGTTACATCAGCCATGTCACCGAGGCGCAACGTTTGATTATTGATGCGGATCGGCATATCTCGCACCGCTTGAGGACTATCGAATAGGCCATTGACGCGGAGATATACATTGTTTGTATCCGTTGTAATCACACCAGCTGGAACCATCATACTTTGCTGTTTAAGCGCTGTTAACAGCTGTTGTGTACTGACTTTATAGGATGCGAGTTTATCCTTGTTTATGGTTACATTGAGGGTTTGTTGTTGCACCCCAATGAGGCTGATTTTCTTAACATTAGGAACAGATAAAAGCTGACGTTTTAAGTCTTCTGCTTGTTGTCGTTTTTCTTCGTACGAATACTCATCACCACTGATGGCATAGATAATGCCATATACATCGTCGAACCTGTCGTTAATGGTCGGTCCTTGAACGCCTGCAGGCAATGATTTCCATTCGTCGTTGATCATATTCCGCGCTTCTTCCCAAGCGGGGCGAATTTTATCGGATGGCAAATCCTCTCTTAGATTGATATAAATAACGGATTTGCTGCCATCTGTGAAAGATTTTGTATAATCTACACCAGGAAGATCGCGTAGTTTTTCTTCGAGTTTGTCCGTTACTTGATCCGACATTTCTTGTGGAGAAGCCCCAGGCCAAGCAACACCGACCACCATGGTGCGCATCGTAAAATCAGGATCTTCCATGCGTCCCATATGGGTGAATGAGAAGATACCGAAGGTGAGGAGCACAGCCATGAAGTAGTAGATAATGGACTTGTGTTTAAGAGCCCATTCGGCTAAGTTAAATTGTTTCATTGACTAACCGCCGTCCCTTCTTGTAATTGTTGGGTACCTGCGGTGATGACAATGTCACCTTTAGCTAAACCAGATGTGACGATGACGGAGTTCTTACCGAACTCACCAGTTTTGATAGGCACGAGATGAGCCTTTTTATCGCGGATGATATAGACCGCATTATTACCGTTTGAGTCTTTCACAAGAGCCGTCAACGGAATAGAAATATTGGTACTATCTGTGGTAGATAGATTAGCATTGACCGTCATGCCTAGTTGTACCTCTTTAGGCGCATTTTGTAAGGTAATTTTTACGGTATACGTTCTGGCTACAGGGTCAGGAACTGGTGAAATTTCACGTACTACGCCTTGTACTGTTACATCTGGTAAGGCCCAGAAGGTAATAGTAGCAGGGCTACCTACATGAATTTTACTCAACTCTTGTTCAGGAAGGGCAATGACTGCTTCTGGATCGTGACCGGCCGCTAAGGTACCAACGCTTTGACCGGCTGCTACGACTTGTCCTGCTTCAATATTGAAAGCTGTAATAATACCTGTATCAGGGGCCGTCAAATTAGTATAGCTATTTTGATTGCTACTCAAATTAAGGCTTGCCTGTGCTTGTTGTAATTGAGCAGATGTGGCATTCAATTGGTTTTCAGCTTGGTCTAATTGCAATTTACTAATCGCTTGTTGTGCATAGAGCTCGCGGTATCGTTTAGCATTGGTTTCTGCCAATTCGTAGGCCGATTGAGCAGCTTTTACAGCACCTTCAGCATTTTGTACCTGAGCTGATGTATCTGAACCATTGACTTGAGCAATGACTTGGCCTGCTTGCACTACATCGCCAACATTTACAAATTTGTTGATGACACGTCCTCCAATTTGAAAGGCTAAGTTTGTTTCTGTTTTATTATGAATGGTGCCTGCATAGCCAGCATCAGTAGTTCCAGACTCTTCACCTATAGTGATGGTACGCACCTTGAGACTTGTATCTTCAGGTGGCTTTTCTGATCCACAACCACTAATAATCGCGGTCCCTATTAATAGGGCTCCTATGGTTGCTATGATTCGTTGATTCATAGAATCTCTCCTTTGACTACCACATATAAGTCCTATGACACAGAACTACACATAGGCAGTAATCATAGGACTCTATATGTATATTAGAAAACTCTAATTTCTAATTATATATTTTATAGAACATTCTAATTATATATTTTATACAATTTAATAATACTATATTTATATTGAAAGTTCTAGCCTTTATGCAGAAAATTAAAGAATTATATACTTAATTTATATAATTGATGATAATTTTTAACGATAATTTTTAAAAGTGATCTATATATTTTGCTAGTATTTGTATTACTTATTTTATGAATACAAAATTGTAGCAAAAAAGTGAGTCCTCTATTAATTGAGCTGTATCCAAAAATATGTCAAATTTTTGGGGTACAGTTCATAGTAAGAGAACTCACTTCTTTAGCTTTTGTCTATATAATTTGAACTTTATTTTTGTTCTTCTTGTTCTACAATAGGTTCTTCATAGGTTACAAGGATTTTATCGATACGAGTATGATCCATATCAATGACTTCAAAGGTATAGCCGTTCCATTTTGCCTTGTCTAATTCTTTTGGAATGCGACCGAAGAGGACGTTTAAGAGACCGCCCATAGTTTTGTACAAATCGTCTTCTTCACCTGGTAATTCTTGATCGATGTGAAAGAATTCTTTAAATTCATCTACGTTGAGAAGGCCATCTACGAGCCATGCTCCATCGCGTTCGATGATCTTGTTTTCTTCTTCCTTGATTTCTTCCTCACCAGAAGGCATCAGACCTACAATTTCCTCCATGATGTCATGCAAGGTGACAAGGCCAGTAAAACCACCATATTCGTCGAGGATAATTGCTTCGTGAACGCCTTCTGTACGTAGAACGTTCAATAATTTCATGAGTGAAATGGATTCAGGAACGAGAACAGGTTCTTTCAAACAAGCTTTGATGATATCGTGAATGGAACTTTCACTAGGACGTTGCATAATTTGAACTAATACATCGGATACGGTAACGAGACCCTTTAATTCATCTAAGGAATCGGTACCTACAGGAATGCGGTAATGGTTGGCATTCTTGAGAACCTCCATGATTTCGTCTTCCGTGCCGTTAAGATCAATCCATTTGAGCTGTGTACGAGGTGTCATTATATCACCTGCGTTCATATCTGCAAGATGGAAGATATTTTCTACGAGGATAGGTTCTTCCTCTTCGTAAGCACCCATGGCAACGCCTTCGGTGAGCATCTTGTTGATTTCAGACTCTGTAACAGGTGCTTCTTCTTTTACAGTAACGCCTAGCATTTTTAAGAGGAATTCTGTGGAAACGCCGAGGAAGCTAACGATTGGTTTTAACGCCACAGATAGCCAGTAAATTGGTTTTGCTACTACAACGGCAATGCTTTCAGGGCTATTTAAGGCCAAGCGTTTAGGCACGAGTTCGCCGATAACGAGGGATAAATAGGTGATGATGGAAACGATAATGAAGGAGCTCACAGAGGCTGCGTATGGTTCGATGCTTGGAATATTTGATACTAAAATTTCTTCTAATGGACTAGAGAAGGTGGCACCAGAATACAAACCAGTTAAAATACCTACGAGGGTGATGCCGATTTGAATGGTAGAGAACATTTCATTTGGGTTCTCTGATAATTCAAAGGCTGTTTTCGCGCGTTCATTGCCTGATTCTGCTAACTCTTCAAGTTTACGTTTTTTCGCATTTACAATGGCTAACTCCGTCATGGAGAATAAACCATTTGCAATGATTAATACGATGATAATGATAAAATCTAAGGTCAGATCACTGTCCATGTAAGTAGATACTCCTTTTTAATGACATATAATTCTGCACATGAGAATAATAGAAATATTACTCCTAGTATACCATATCGACATTAATAAGTGTTTCATATAACAAAAGCACCCGATGTGGATGCTTTTGTTATATACTATAGGTGTTACTGGACTAGTAAATAGTACCCTAATAAGGGTATAGTATGTATAGAAATTAAGATTAATATCAGTATTAGGTCATATAATTTAGGCTTCATAATAGGATTATATAGATGGCAACAGAGCAAGAGTGGGAAATTTTATTACAAATTAAAACCTCTGGCCGCGATGATAGTCATTCCGATATGGAGCATCATCCGTACGAGCCGACGGATTATTGCGTGTTGGAGCGCTTGGCAAATAGCGGTCATATTTGCAAGAAAAATACCCTCATCGATTATGGCAGTGGTAAGGGTAGAGTTAGTATTTTCATGGCTTACCAAACGGGCTGTCATTCCATAGGCATCGAATACGATGAACGGCTTTATGAAAAGGCTTTAATTAATGTTGAAAGCCCTGCTGCTCGCAATCGTGTAAGCTTTGTACTAGGTGATGCGGCGCTGTATAAATTGCCAGATCAGGCTGATCGATGCTTTTTCTTTAATCCCTTTGCACTCCATACAATTAAGCGGGTATTAGGAAATATTTTTGATTCGCTATATCATCATCCTCGAGAGATTAAGTTATTTTTTTACTATGTTAATGACGAGGTGGAGAACTTTTTAAATAACCATGTGCGCTTGGAACAAGAGAAACCTATTGATTGTAGTGACCTCTTTGAGGCCAGCGATACAAAGGAACGAATTCTCGTCTATTCAGTTAACTTGTTTTAGTGCAGTAATTTAATACTTTTATAATGAAATAATTTAAGACCTTTAAAGACATTTATGTAACAATTTGATATATTTTGATGTAACAGTTAATTAAATAACCTCGGTTTGAATAGTGCTTTAGTAGTATGAAATGCATACTATTTGGAACGTATTCAAATTGAGGTTTTATTCTATTTTTAAGGAACTTTTACACATATTATTAAGGAAAAAGCAGATAAATTCTGCTATAATAATATATTAGAGATTATAAAATCAATTTATTTTTATGGTTCTATACATTGATTCGCATACGCTAATGTAGCGGATAGGACTGAGTGTATTGAATACAGGAGGTGCATATGGAACTCATAGATACAATGTTGATTGAACGCATTCGTAAAGCTTTAATTAAACGATATGACCGAGATCAACAGATTCAACAAATGATTGAAGAAATTGGTACAGAGGAAGGCCTTAATGAGTCCGAATTGGCTATCGTTTATCAAGCTTATTTAGAGGTAAAGGAACGGGTGTACTATACATCTTCTCTCGTTGATTTGTGGAATCAAATTGAAGATGTTCAAAAACGTATGGCCTTATTGCATTCTTACGAATCTTTAGAAGAAGATTTATTTGGCGATGTGCTAGGTGACGATAAGGAAGATATTGTCATTTCTAATACATCTGGAGTTGGCAAGGGTGCTAGTCACAGTGATGATGCATATGCTATGGAACAGATACAATTATCTGACGTTCCTGTGCATCATGATTCTACGGTGGGTATGAATCATATTAAATTGAATGAATTAAAATCTATAGGTGGTCTCTTTACTGGTTTTGGTGAAAGCTCTGGTAAGGAAATGGCAGATTTTGAAGATACTGCGATTGAGCAGCTTGATGTAAAACCATTAGAAGGCGTTGAAAGCTTAGCAATTCATCATTTAGATGAAAATGAAGAGTTAAATGTAGATGGTCTTGATGAATTTTCGAAAGATAAGAAATCAGAGGAAGCTAAAGTGGATGATGAGGATATGTCGTCTATCGATCCATACACGGCAGTGAATGCTTTGTTATTTGGTAAAGCCGGTTTAGAATCTGATAAAATAAATAAGAAGATGGAAAAGCTTCTTAAAAAGAAATTAAAACGCGTTGACGATGAATGGGTGCGTATCAACGGTTCTGAGGACAAGAAATCTAAGGATGATAAAAAATCCAAGGAAGACAAAAAAGCTAAAGAGGATAAGAAATTCAAAGAAGATAAAAAATCCAAGGAAGAGAAGAAATCTAAGAAAGATAAGAAGTCTAAAGAAGATAAGAAAGATAAAAAACACAAGAAGCATAAAGAAGATAAGCTTTATAAAGCCGAAGAAAAGTTAAAGAAAAAGAAAGACAAGGCTGAAAAGAAGCTTAAAATCTTAAACGATAAGTTAAAAACAGTATTCTTAGCGGATACTTTCAAGAAAAAAGATAAGAAGAAAGACAAGAAAAAGGATCAAAAATCCAAAAAAGATGAATCCGCAAAAAAGCAGAATCGATAGTTTCTGTATGGAATAGTAAGGTCTCTGAAAAGATGGCCAAGGAGAGTGCTAGTGCGAAAAAATCAGCAGGTGCTGAGACTATCGACCGTGGATGCGGTAAATGCAAACGATGTAAAGGTCCTAAATGTAAGAAATATCCAAGATAATTGATAGTTATGTAATTAGTAGAATATTACGTAACATATTACGTAGAATATATGTAGTATATTACGTAGCATATATATATATATAGCATATATATGTAGTTTATGAATTTTATTATTCATTTAGGCAGTATAGTTATGTAGTTTTGTTATATTTGTAACAATATAGTTGGATTAGTGAATTAACAATTTGGTTATAAAATTCAACAGTTAGGGGTTAATGATGAACCGATGGCAGCGATTATTTGAAGGCATACGAACAGAGATTAAGGTATTTATCTTTTTCTCTGCTTTGTTGACTGCATTTAGAATCGTGTTTCTTGCAGTATTTCAATCACAACTAGCTTCTGTGACGATGGAGAATATCCTCACGTCCTTATGGCTAGGTTTTAGATTGAGTCTCAAGACCGTCGGTTCTTTGTGTTTACTGGGCTTTTTAGGGGGTACGTTGATGCATACTTTTGTACCCAAATGGCCGTCATTGCGCATTAAACAGGTCCTCTATTCCATTGCGACTGTACTGTTGACATTCCTATTTCTGGGACGCATTCCGTTCTATAAAATCTTCAACTCCTCTTATAATGCGATGCTCATCAATGGCAAAAACGATGATATCGGCGCCATTGTAAATACAGCAATCAACGAATATAATGCCCTCATGTACATCATTGGGGCCGTTGTATTGAGCGCAGCTCTTTGCTGGTTCCTAGTTCGTTTTTTAGCGTGGAACACGAAGAAATATAGTGACTACGCTGATGATCTAAGGAATGGTGATGATGCTGATGATTTAAAAAATATTGATTCTGCAGATAATCAACGACTTTGTACTACTTGGTATCCTAAGACAAAGAAAACACAATGGATGACGGGCATTGGGCTGACTATTGTTATCGGCGTACTAGGTCTATTCTTTAGATTTGGCGGTGCTTTCAGCTATACGAACTCCATCAACTGGGAAAGTGCGGCTCGCCTCAGCTCCAATCTGTTGAATGAAAATATTCTCGACGATGTGCAGGCTCTCTATCGTGTTAAAAGCATTGCTAAACGGACGGCTGAGCTTGAGGTTATTAACTTAACGCCTCAAGAGCTAAACGAAAAAATCACTGCCGTTGGCGGTAAGTTTAATGGCACTAATTTTGACGGTTCTTTCACCAGAACCATTACAACACAGCGATTAGCGGAGCAACCACAGTCCATAAACCTCGTTCTTGGAGAATCCTATGGCTTGTGGCCGTTCCTCGCTGAATATAACGAGCCTGGTGCGTACCTCGTTGAACAAGGTCGTAAATACGCTGCTAGTCCTCAAGCGATGAGCACGCAGCTAGCCATCGCGCAAGGTACAGGCACGATGCCGGCCATCAATGGTTTGTTGACGGGTATGCCTGACACAGGGTTATATCCTAACTATGAAGGTGAAAGTTTCAAAGAGCCTTATGGTTTAGGTATTGGTCCTGTTATGAAAAAGCTAGGCTACAAGACTGTATTCTGGTATGGTGGCTTTAGTACTTGGCAAAACGTTAAGAACTTTGCTTTATCTCAAGGCTTCGATGAATTCCACGATGCTTCAGAAATGCCAAGCGAAGACGGCAACGCTTGGGGTGTAGGCGATAAAGATTTATTTAAAGCTATTTCTGCCTACATGGATCAACATAGAGGGGAAAAAATTCTCAATGTTATCATGACCACTTCTAATCATCCACCGTATAGCATCAATGTGGGTAAGGAAGGCTACGATGTGAATAAGGTAAAAGGGCATTTGCCAGATTCTATCGAAGAAAACGATAAGCAATTGAACGAAATGGGCCATATTTGGTACGCAGACCACGTAATGGGCAATTTTATTGCTCGCGAAGAAACAGCAGATCCGTCTGCACTCTTCGTCATTACAGGTGACCATAGTGAACGCTTTAACTTTGCTCGTGAAGTAGGTCCTAATGTGGCATCTACTATTCCTATTATTTTTTATGGTCGCGGCATTCATAAAGATTGGCTTGCGCCTAATGCGTTCGGCATGAGCATTCAAATTATTCCAACATTGGCAGAACTTGTGGGACACCCTGGTCAAACTTATGAAGCCATGGTGCCCAGCTTGTTTACACAAGAGAAATTCGTTTTTAATCATAGACTATATCTTGATAAAAGTGGCAAAGTGTTAGAACAAAGTGCGAGCATGCCTCAATCCTATGGGGATATGATTAAAAACATGCGTGAACTTGCGGCGTGGCGTATTAAACATGGGGATAGTATTCAATAAGGAACTTAAATAATTTAGGAATTAGATTGTATTATAAAATGTAATTATAACTTTAAGTATAATGGGGAGAAAAATGAATATCGTTGTAATATCAGATAAAAATAATGTAGTACGTAGACAAAATGTTATAAATGAATTTAATAAAAAAAATATAGCATTTAGATTTTTTGATGCCATTATGGCTAATAAGATGTCTAAAGAGGAATTAGATGCAAAATCTATAAAAGATACTTTTTTATCACCCAGTGAAATTGGCTGCGCATTAAGTCATTGTGGTGTATATGATGTATTTCTTAAATCTGATGAAAAAAGTATTATGATTTGTGAAGATGATATTTATTTTACAAAGTATTTTAATTATGATTCATTATTAAAAATAAAAGAATTTTTAGAAGAAACAAATGAACCTCGTTTAGTAGTTTTACAAAAGAGTATCTATCATCATAAACGTATAGGAAGTGTGAGAGAAAATATAAATTTATATTCAACACGAAATGCATTTTGTACTCATGGATATATGATTAATAGAACAGCAGCTGAAAATATTAAAAAATTACAAACCCCTGTAAAATTTGAAATAGATGCATTTAAATTTTATTATTGGTTAAATGCATGTAAATTATATTGTCTTGATAAAGATTTAATATTACAACTTAGTGAGGATTTAGCTCCGTCATCTGTAGAAAAAATATGGAAATCAGATCGAAAATCTAAAAAAGATAAAGCATATAAAGAGCTATATAATCAGCTACCTTTAAAAGGTAAACTTATTAGCCAATTTAGAAGATTAAATAAAGCTATATATAAACCTTTTGAATCATTAGATTATTAATTTTTTATTTTAAATTATATAGCTTATTTAGCTAAGATATTATTTTTAAAATAGGAATGTAAAATAATGCCATCTTTATCTGTAATCATTTTAGCCAGAAATGAAGAAAAACATATTGTAGATTGTATTAAAAGTATTCAATTTGCTGATGAAATATTAATTATTGATGATGGAAGTACAGATCAAACGGTACCTCTTGCTACTAACTTGGGGGCTAAAGTTATACCACATCCTCTGAATGGAGATTGGTCACAACAACGGAGATTTGGTATATCTCAAGCACATTGTGAATGGATTCTATTTATAGACTCGGATGAGCGTGTATCTCCTCAATTAGCAAAATCAATCCAAGAATCTATTAAAGGAGAGCCAAAGGCCTATTGGCTACGAAGATATAATTTATTCTATCACAATCCAGCTACTCATGGCGTAGTAAGACCTGATAAGGTTTTGAGATTAATGCCTCGTGAAGGGGCTACAGTGGAGGGGGCAGTCCATGAGACTTTTATTAGTCCTTATCCACAAGTTACATTAGAAGGTAAATTGTATCATTACACTTATGATAACTGGCATCAGTTCTTTGAAAAGTTCAATAAATACACTACAGCAGCGGCCAATAAGTACAAGGAACAAGGGAAATCTTGTAGTTTTTTAGGGGATATTATATTGCGTCCAACATGGGCATTTTTTAAGATATATATTTTGCAAGGTGGCATATTAGATGGAAAAATAGGTTTTCTATTATCTATCTACCATATGATGTACACCATGACGAAATATGTAAAATTATATTATTTAAACAAATCTAATGGGCAATTATAATCAGTAATTTAGTATAGTAGATTGCTATGGGGAATTATTGTTCTTGAAGTAGATATGGAAGTATGAATGAGTGAACAGTTTTTTCTATCCCTACAACAAAATATAAAACTAATGCTTTGGGCTCCTATATTAAGCACCATCTTTCGAATCATATTCATGATTGTGTATAATCCTTACCCTACATGGAAGGGACGCTGGAAATCTGTAGTGGGTTCATTGCGTTATGGCTTTTGGTGGGGGATGGATTTTGATGCTTATGTATTCTTACTACCCTTAGTATTGGTGACACTCCCTGCATTATTATTTGATGGGTATCACCAAATAGAAGATGCTGTACGGTTAGTGGGATTAACTATTTATTCCTGTATACTTTACGCAGCTTTTGCAGGAAAAATGATTTTTTATAAGCATTTCCATGATACGTATAACTATATGGTTCATTATGGAAATCATGCAGAGAAACATAATTTGATTGATGTATTTTTTAATCAAGATCGAGGAATTCTCGTCATTTTAGGATTGATTCCTATGATATTTATATCCTGGTATATGGGAGATTTCTTCTTATCCTTGCCATCTATACCCTATCCAACTATGGAAGAAACTTGGTCTATTGTAGCTTGGAATATAGGGCTTGTGGCTGCCTCCGTTTTGGGGTTTTATTGGTTCCGCTATGGTGGAACCTTATCTCATGATGATAAACCAGAATGGGATACGATTCCTACAGTAGTAAAAGAGGATATATTCTTTGCTCGTGCTACAGTACCAGATCTATGTGCCTTAGAAACTGTGCTAAAACATCCACTTCGTGATGAATATACGGCATCTGCTGAGGACATTGATGACGCGATTCACCGTATTGTTCCTAAGGATTATAAAGATTCTTGGCAGGATTTGAATACACCGCTTCATGCATTCAAGCGCGTTGCATCAGGCCCTCGTATTGATAGACCACAACATATTTTCTTTATTGTTGGTGAAAGTATCCCTCAGTGGTCTCTTGATGAACCTTATAAGGATCTCAATATATGCTCTGGTTTATGGGATTTTAAAGATAATCCTCATACGGTGCAAGTACCTAATTTTTTACCTGCCGGTAATGTATCTCGCCCATCTATTGTGAGTATGTTATCTGGTGTCTATGATGCGGGTACGGAAATCAATGAACGGGAAGCCTTCTGGCATGAACCATTGCCGACTTCTTTGGCATCTCAAATGAAGCGATTAGGCTATGATACGATTTATTGGTATGGTGGTAATGCTTCGTACGGTAATTTTAATCACTTCGGTAATGCCCAAGGATTTGACCGTGTGGAAAGTGCTTCTGTTTTCTGTGGCCCTGATGCACCTAAAACTTGGGTAGGCGTCTATGATCATGTATTTTTAGAACATATAGAACAAGAAATCAAATCTTTAGAACATCCTACATTCCATTTTATTTATACTACATCCAATCATGGTCCTTATAAAATGGAAGATTCCCTATTAGATTATGATCCTGAGAAGGTTATGCCAAATCTTGGAGATGATTTAAAATCTAACAAGAAACGCAATAAGGAATTGGCTACCTATCGCTATAGTGATAAGGCGATATTTAACTTTGTAAATGCTATGAAAGAGGCTTTTCCTGATAGTTTATTTGTTGTCACTGGTGACCATTCTAATCTATTTGGCTCTTTGAATAATACATCCTTAATTCAACGAGATTATACCTTGCGCGATACATTCTGTACTGTAGGATTGTTGCAACATCCTGCTTTCACCAAGGATACGATTACGGCGCCAATTGGCACGCATATGAGCCTCATGCCTACCATTATTGAAGCCATTGCACCAAAGGGTTTCGAATATTATTCCATCGTACCGTCCTTGTTTGATGAACAGCCAGATACATTAGTTACACCATATCAATGGATTACGCCTCATATGATGGGCGATGTTCGTATGGATTATGGTGAAAGCAACATACCATCCTATAAACCGGTTGAGCCAATTCGCCCTATTGATAATCATGGGGACGATGCGCGAGACTGGACATTATTAACTATGTGGTATATTAATTATTATGAAAATAAAGTTAAATACCAATAAGTATTGTTTATAATATTTTTATTCAGTAATAAGCAATTATGTTTTAATCAATATTTCTATACGATGACTAAATACGTAAAGTTTTACTATTTACTAAAATCCAAGGGCAAATTGTAATAGAGGGAGCATTATGTTAGGCAATTTTGGAAAACATTGGCATATAGGCCGTACTATATATGGCAAGCGCACATGGCGTGAAACGAGACGAACCTTCTTACATACAATGCGCTCTTGTCTTCATGACTCAACGGTTACGGAATTTGAAAACTTCTTTAAATCTTATACTCCAGATCCAAAGCTGTTGGAAAAACATCCTAGTCTCTATGAATTGATGAGTCGTATGTTTTTGATTAAAAACTCTACGCCACAATGGCGTTTGGAAGCTCTTCGTCAGCATTTCACCATATTACAAGAGGTGTTTACGGATAAAGCGATTCAGCTCATGTATGTAGACGAAGCGGAGTTTGATTATTTCGATAAAAAACGGGGTATTACCTTTTGGAGTTCCGATGAGCTCAATATGTCTGCTCATCTATATTACGAGCCGGGACAACGTAAGGAAGGTTTCTTGACAGTTATGCTCTTGCTCGAAGATAAGGGCGTATACCATGCAAATATTCGCTTTGCTAAAGGCCCTAATGGAGAGAGAACTCTTGTTATCGGTACTATTCAAGGTTATAAAGATGGTCTTGATCGAGCTAAGAAGATTACGAAAAAGATGTATGGTTACCGTCCGAAGAACTTTATTACCTTCTTGATTCGTGAAATCGCTCGTGCTGCGCGAGTAGAATCCATACTTGCCGTATCTGATGAAGGCTTTTATGCAAATTCACATATGGTGCGTGGTAATAAATCAAAGGTGGCCGTATTAGATACCTTGTGGGAGGATATTGGGGGTACAGTATTGGAATCCGATCCAAATTACTTTACTATTCCTCTTGAAGAAGAACGCAAACCTATGGAAGAGATTAAATCACAAAAACGTAGCCAATATCGTAATCGCTATGCTCTTTTAGATGAGTATGAAACTATAATTCAAGAAAACATAAAACCGTACGTAAAGGCCTAGAGGTGTGCTATGCGCGTAGCAATTTTAGAAAGTATTGTCATGCCTGCTGGTCATGAGGTGGAGTTTGATCGCATCCTCATCAATGAACTGAAGCGTCAAGGTCATGAACCAGTATTATTTGTGCCGGAGAACTTTCCTTTCAAAGTAGACTATGGAGTAGATATAGTGTACATAGGAGGGGGAGAAGTAGTGACCTATGCGGGGGCATCTAAATGGAAGAAGCTATTTTTATCCATTTTGCGAGAACGCCGTCGTCGCAGTTGGTTCACATCAGCAGCAGAAAAAATTAAAGAACATAATATAGATGCTTTAATCATTCCCACAGGGACATACCGTTATATTAAAGCTTTGTTAGACACGCCATTAAAGGACAGTAAGGCAGCAGTACATGTTATCTTCCATGGTATTGGGAAGGGCGAAATGGATCGCTTTATTAAGCAAGCTCATCGTGCTAATGCATATAAAAACGTGTACCTCGATGTTATCTCTTTGCGCGATGATATGTTGCGCTCTGATTTACCAAGAGTTCGTAAAATCTTGCCTCCTGTATTCTTGCCATCGAGTGAATTGAGTGGAGAACAAAAGAATAGTGATACACAAGGTAATGTTAATATACAAGACCAAAAAGTTCCGAATTCTACAACTTGTATAGGTACTAATTTGGAAACCTCTATATCAGCAAATAAACCGATAAAATTAGGTTTCTTTGGTCAATTTAGAAAAGAGAAAAACATTGAGCGCTTTATAGATGCCTTTGTATCGCTGAATTATGATGATTCGGTACAACTCGTCGTTCAAGGGGCAACGGTAAAGCCTGAAGATGGAGCTTTATTTGAGTCTATCATCAAGAAATATAGCCAGTATAATAATATTAAGTTCATCCATGCCAGTCTGATAGGGAAAGACTGGGATACAGCATTGTTGAGTGTAGATGCTCTATTATTGCCCTATGGGGCTGAACGATATCGCTATCACTGGGCAGCTATGTTATTTACGGCTATTGGCTTTCACAAGCCTGTTCTTATATCTCCAGAAATTAATCCCGAGGTATTAGAACAGTATTCTATTGGGGAATTTTTAAATTTAGATGATGCACATTCCATCAGACAGGGGATTCAAACGTTTGTAGAGAATTTACAGCATCATAAAGAGCAATATAATCAAGGTTTAATGAATGCAAATGAGGACTACAGTCATCGTGCATTGATTCAATCCATCATATATATATAGATTTATATTATTTGTAAGGGAGAATTACTATGAGAGTAGTATTAAAGTTAAGTTTAGAGTCATGGATTGCTATTATGATTACGTTAATGGTGTGTCTTACAAGGTTATCCATGGCAGCTGGTCAAGTATTTTATGTTATTGCTATTTTATTAAGTATTTTCTATATTTGGAAACATAGGCATGACTTATATGTTCCGTCCTATGTTAAAAAATATAGTAAAACGTTTGCTCTAATGTTGTTATTGTTATTGCCTTCCGCAGTATTAACGAACAATATAGCTGTAGGATTACCTGAATTTATCAATGTTTGGCTGTGGCGGATTCCTGTGTTTTTCGTTATCGCTCTGTGTATTCGTGATAAGAAAATATTATTTACGATGCTTGCCGTATTCTTTGTGGATTTTGGTATCGATAATTTAGTAGCCTTTTATCAACATTTTTCTGGAATGACTGATAGAGGGTGGGGATTTGGTAGTAGCGTGTTGACCATATCAGGCCTTATGGTTATGCTAGTACCTATTTTCTGCGTCATTTTATTAGATTCGGCCTTTCCTAGCTATGTGAAAGCATCTGCTCTATGGGCACTGGGTTGTGTTGGTTTTGGTATGTATGGCAATCAAAGTAGAGGATCTTGGCTCTTTAATATGATTATGGTACCTATCGTATCCCTGCCGTATTTGATAAAGCGTTTTGTCTATGTAATAGCAGTTCTTGCTACATTAGGTGGAGTTGTATGGGGCTTTAGTACACAGCCACATTATGTGGCTAGATTTGAATCCATTACCAATACGACCACAGATGGTTCCAACTTAGGTCGTTTTGATGTGTGGACATCGTCTATTAATATGTTTAAAGATCATCCTGTGACAGGTGTTGGTATTGGACAGTGGCGTACTATATATGAAGCATCCTATCGATTACCAACGGAAAATCAACATTTATATCATGCACATAATAATTTTATTCAACTTCTTGGTGAGGTTGGTCTGTTAGGTCTACTAGGGGTTCTCATCTTTTATGGATCTATTATTGTTGATAATTTTGTGATCTGGGTTAAGAAGCGAGATCCTTATAGTCTTTGCGCTATGATTGCCGTTATTTGTTATGTATTTGTATTTGGCCAAGTGGAGTATACTTTAGATAATTCTTCAGGAATACGTATCATGTATTTTATGTTAGCTACGATGCTTCAATTACGAGATAATTGAGAATCAAATAGTTGTACTGGAAGGTTTTTAATTACTACTTAATAGATAATTAAGTATGATCAAAATAGACTTAAAGGATAAATAATTACATAAAAGACAGGTGAAGTCTATGTTTTTATAGTTTTACATATTTAAATATGATACAATATATGTAAATATTGGTACATTGTATTCGCATGCTAGAGAGGTTGTTTTCTTAACATTTTGAGATTGAGAAAACAACCCTTTTTTATAATTTGGGGTATTAGTATGAATAGTTCTATCTGTAATAACAATAATAAAAAGTTATTTATAAGTAAGCTCATAGTGCTTATAGCAGATTATATTGCTATTGTTTTGGGGACATTAGCAGCCTATTATTTGCGTTTAAACTTATCAATTTTACCGGTAAGTTCAAATTTTAAGGTAGAAGAAATTTACGTATATGGTATTGTGCCTATCGTATTTTTAACTATATTATTGCTTAATAATGCTTATTCTGTGGTAACACCTTATTGGGATACGATGAAAAATTTATTTCGCAGCATTACCATAGGGGTTGTTGTATCGATTGTTCTCATGTACACAGGACATGTCATTAATGATGTGTCTCGTCTATTTGTTGCTTTTGCTTATATATGTATGCTCGTATTTATCTTTACCGAGCGTTTTATTGTAGGAAAAATACTTTCAAAAACAGGATATTTAACAATTCCTATCCTTCTCGTTGGGGCGGGTAAGACTGCAGAACTTGTAAAGAGGGCTTTAGATCGCATGCCGATTACTACCTATAAGATTATTGGTTATGTAGATGATAATCCTAAATCATCATCCATCGCTAAAGAATACCCATGCCTTGGAGCCTTTAAAGATGTAGAAAGGGTTATTAAAGATACAGGCGTTCAAACAGTACTGATTTGTGCTCCCGGACTTGAGCCAAAAAAATTGGTTTCTTTAATAAATCAATTACAATTGTTAGTAAAACGGGTGGCCTTTGTTCCTGAATTATTTGGTTTACCTACAAGTAATATTACAGCACGTGGCATGATGGAAGAGCAGGCGGTAGTATTGCGTGTACAAAATAATCTAGCTCGCAAGTCTAATCGTATTATCAAACGTATATTTGATATTGTGGTTACTATATGTGGTGGGGTTTTTATATTACCATTTATGCTATTCATAGCTGTTATTATTTATTTAGATTCAGAAGGACCTATTATATATAAACAAAAACGAATAGGACAGAATGGAAAAGAGTTTAATTTTTATAAGTTTAGGTCTATGGTTAAAAATGCAGATACCATACTTGAAGAATACTTAAATACTCATGAGAGTGAAAAGATAGAATGGCAAAAGAATTTTAAATTAAAGAATGATCCTCGAGTTACTAAGATAGGTAGAATAATCCGAAAAACAAGTATTGATGAACTACCCCAACTATGGAATGTATTGATTGGGGATATGAGTCTAGTTGGACCTAGACCATTATTACCCAATGAAGTAGAACGATATAACAGCTATATTGAGGATTATAAGTTAGTATTACCAGGGCTCACCGGTGTATGGCAAGTAAGTGGTCGTAGTGATACAACATTTGAACAACGAGCGATAATGGATTCTTGGTATATTCATAATTGGTCCATATGGATTGATATTGTGTATTTGTTGAAAACCGTCTTGGCGGTTGTGAAGTCAAAAGGTGCTTATTAAATAATATATAGGAATTAGTATGAATACATATCTTATTTACATTGCTCCAGGTATTGGTGATTTTATTATTGCCATGCCGCTCATTCAGAGTATTAAATCGCAAGATCCAACAGCAGTCATTGATATGTTTACATGTAGTGATAAAAGACGTATAGGTCTAAACAAAAAGATGGTGGAGTTACAAGGGGATATTCGTCATTGTTACTACTATACCAAGAATGAACCATTTCATTCCTTAATGTTTTTGTTGAAAGTTGGTTATCATAGTTACGATTATGGTATTGTACTTGAACATTTTAGCTCTAAGTATATGTCATCATGGCCGAGTAAGATAATAAATTTTTGTTGCAAAACTACTATAGGTGCGCATAATCCATATAATGGTGCTACCTATGAAAAATCTATAAATCGTCCAGATAGTTATTATATATATGACTTAGAAAATGATATATTGAAACAGTTAGGTTTTGAGCCAACTGTTATGCAGCGTGAATCATATTCTGTTGATAAGAATCCTGTATTAAAACCAATCATAATTAATCATCCATCTATCGTTTTTTGTATAGGCTCAGGTCATGTAGCGAATGAAAAATTACATGATCCTTATGCATTAAGTCTTAAGTCATGGCCGACTAAGAATTGGGTAGAACTTGGAAATAAACTAGTTCAACGGGGTTATGAGGTTATCTTTATTGGTGGCTCAATGGAACAAGGGATGATTGAACCTTATCACGATGAATTAGATTCACGTATTGTTAGTTTTATAGGAAAACACTCTATTAAAGAGAGTTTTCAAGTGGTACGAGAAGCAGATCTTGTTGTCGGTGTAGATACAGGGCTTATTCATGCAGCCGCTATACAAGGAACTGCTACGTTAACACTTTTTGGGTGTACGGATCCAATTATTGTAAAGCCATTTGGCCCATATAGTAAGATTATTCATCATGCCATAGAATGTTCACCATGTTTAGGATATGATCAATCTTATACATGTACTAATAATAAATGCATGCAGGGAATCTCAGTAGCGGTTGTATTAGATTCTATATTACATATTTTTGAGAGATAGAGAGATAGGAAGAATAAATGGACTGTTATTTATTATTACTAGTATCGTATGTGACATATGTAGTATTAGGCTATAAGAAATTTAAATTGCCTATCATATCCCCTACAATGATTACATTGTTATCCTTAACGATTGTTATTGCTTTGGGATATTGGTATAGATATGAAATGGGAACAGAACTTTACTTTTATACCTTTATAGTAATCGCTCTTGGTGGAGGGGCTATTTTAGGCACTGGTTATGGTGTGCAGAGATGGGCTAAAATTAATTGGGGAGACCCAACATCTATTGAGAATATTTTTGACAGTAATCGCTATCCTTTAGTGGGGATAGTAAATCTTTCAGTTCGATATAAATACATATCTATGTATATGATATTTTTTATTTTATTTTCTTTATTCTGTGTATTCATTAATACGACTGGTGATAGTGATGTTAGTCGTATGACTCAATATAGAGATATTATTTTATATCCTCAATTACATCCTAATGATACACGATTTATATTTATTAACTCTCAATTTTATAAGATTGCATGGGCCATAACATATGTGTCGGCTTATGTAGCTATATATAATGGCGTTATTTTAAATAAGCCTATTTTTAAAGGAACGGGTCTTCTTACAATAGTTATTTTTTTCTGTATTGGTAGTTCTATTGCTATGGGTGCACGCCAACCAGCTATCGAAATATTTATCTTCATGATTTTGACGTATTTATTTCTCCTAGTTAAAGAGCAATATTTTGATCAAGTTAAAAGATTTTTATTTAAACTCATTCCTATTACTATAATTAGCCCATTTTTATATATTCTTTATGGTATATTAGTAGGTCGCCATGATGGTAATAATGTAACATTGCAACGGGTTACTGAATTATTAGCCGGTGGTATTTATGCGTTGAATATTCATATATGGGAGCCAGCACGCACTACTTATTTCGGACAATCTAGTTTTGCAGATGTATATGATAAATTGATTAATTTTGGCTTGTTACCAGAATCAGCACGAATGGCTTATCATGAATTTGATAAATTTGGCAATACATTATCTTTATTTGGGCGTTGGTATGAAGATTTCGGTATTTTGGGTGTTATTATTATGAGTATTATAGTGACTGCATTATTTTCATTAGCCTATGAATACTTACAACGTCGCTCTAATGGCGATATTTGGACTCATGTTTGGACAGCTATTTTTCTTACTGAACTAGTATCACTTGTATGGGCGGGCTATGATGATCGTATCCGTGCATTATTAGCATTTTATCAATTTGTTATTATTGGTTTAATAGGTCTATTTATTTACGTAGGTTATCGAGTAAAGATAAAGTAACCAAAGAGGTAGATTATGAATATTTCCATCAAAAAAAGAGATGTTTTATGGTCTTATGGAAGTATGGCTCTCACGATGGCAGTAAATCTCTTACTATTGCCACTTTATATCTATTTCTTTACACCTGATATGGTGGGACTATGGTATGTATTTATTAGTATAGGATCTATTGCTTTACTATTTGATTTTGGTTTTTCCATTACCTTTGCTCGTAATATAACGTATTGTTGGAGTGGTGCTCAAGAACTTAAAGCAAAGCATGTTGCTTTTTCTGAATCAAAAGAAGTTAACTTTTCCTTATTAAAAGCTGTCCTTAAAGCTTGTCAATCGATTTATGCTATCTTAGGTGGTAGTGCTTTAGTCTTAATGTACACTTTAGGAATGTATTATATAGGTAGCTTAGTTAGTCCTAGTTCTCGCTGGGAAGCCTATATCGCATGGGCAGCGTATGGGTTTGGAATTTTTTTAAATCTTTATTACAGCTACTATATCTCATTTCTTCGAGGTGTAGGTGCTATTACATTGGCTAATAAAAGTATTGTTTATGCTCGTTTATTGCAAATGGTATTTACGATTATTTTACTTTTATTGGGATTTGGTATTATTGGGGCGAGTATAGGCTACCTTATATATGGTCTTGGATTTAAGCTCTTTGGGCATAGATATTTTTATAAATATGAGCATATTGGTGAGAAATTGAGATTTGCTACAAATCTTGTTACTACATCTACAGCAGATATATTCCGAACTATTTGGTATAATGCGTGGCGAGATGGGATTGTATCTATATCTAATTATATATTAACTCAAGCAACTATTATTATTTCATCATTTTATTTAAGTTTGGCACAAACTGGTATGTATTCCATTGCTATTCAACTGACTACTGCAGTAGCTGTTGTTGCTAGTACACTATATAATACATATCAACCGGCCTTTCAAAATGCATATATCACTAAGGATCAGCCTCGTTTAAGAGAATTATTTTCTTTTTCGGTGACATTATTTATTGTGATTTACTGGGTTGGTATATTTGGTTTATGGCTTGTTGGGCTACCATTGTTAAATATGATTAAGCCTAATTTTGTTATTTCTGATACAGTTCTTTGGGGTGCAAGTATTATGCAATTTGTTATTTACTATCGGAACTGTTATACATCTTATTTCTCTTGTACTAATCGTATTATCTATGTAAAAAGCTTCATTCTATCTTCTGCAATAGGTCTTGTGATATCTCTTGCATTTATGGAACTTTTTGATCTTGGTATTTTGGGGTTACTTGGTGGGATAATTTTATCTCAATTGATGTATAACAGTTGGTACTGGCCCTACAAGACGCATAAGGAAATGGAGATGAGTTGGATAGAATCTATTGTGAAAGGTATTGACAGTGTTTTAGGTAGAATTAAGAAATAATTATATTGACTAATTATTTTGTATGATTATTTTTTCTATTTAGAAAGAGGAATTAATATGGAGAGTAAACCTATACGTATTTTACATATCATTGGAATTTTAGTTGGTGGTGGTGTAGAAACGGTTGTGATGAACTATTATAAGAATATAGATCATTCTAAGGTACAATTTGACTTTGTTGTTCACGACAATGATAAAGTAGATATTACAGATATTGTTGAAAAGATGGGTGGTAGAGTTTATAAGATTCCAGCCTATTATAAAAATATTTTTGGCTTTATGTATAGTATCTATAATATAGTAAGAGAGAATAAATATAATATCGTTCATTGCCATATGACAACCCTTGGTATATTTTCACTATTACCTTCATGGCTAGCAGGTGCTAAGGTTCGTATTTTACATGGGCATAGTACTACTGTTAAAAGTGAAATAAAGCGAAATCTTATGAAATTAGTATTACGTCCATTTTCGACATTTGTAGCTAATCGTCAATTTGCTTGTAGTAAAATTGCAGCTTGTTGGTTATTTGGAAGTGATAAAAATGTAGAAATTATTAAAAATGCAATTGAAGTCGAAAAATTTCAATTTAATGAGAATTATCGAAATAAGCTTCGTGAAGAATTAGGGTTAGAGAATAAGTTTATTATTGGACATATAGGTAGATTTATGTATCAAAAAAATCATGAATATTTGATACAAATATTTAATAATATAGTTCATAAAATTCCCTCAGCACATCTTGTTCTAGTTGGTGATGGGCCATTGAGAGAACATATCTTACAAAAAATTGAGAATTTAGGTTTATCCACAAGAGTGACTTATTTAGGTTTACGGAAGGATGTACATAAATTATATAGTTTATTTGATATATTTTACTTTCCTTCTTGGTATGAAGGTTTAGGATTAGTGGCAATTGAGGCTCAAGCTGAAAAGCTACCAATTTTGATGAGTAATTTTATACCAGATGAAGCTGTCGTAGATAATACATTAGCAAAAAAATTAAATATTACAGAAAATGATATAAATCTATGGATAAATGAAACAGAACAAATTTATCAAAAATCTAATAATTTTATTTCACGTATAGGTGTAAATGATATTATTAGTCGTAATGGTTATGATATACATAAAGAAGTAAAACGTTTAGAGGAGCTCTATTGTGAATACAGTAAAGGCTAATACTAAACAATTAAATATTTTAGTAGAAATTATGCATGGTTTAGGTGATACTGTATGTGCTTTAGCATTATTAAAAGGAGTGCGGTATTTATATCCTGATGCAAAGCTAACAGTACTTTGTAAGATGAATTCAGGCCGTGATATTGTTGAATCTTCATATATTTCCATAGATAAGATTATTGTTCTTGATGTATATAAGAATATATATACAACATTTAAAACAATAATGAATTTAAGAAAACAAAATTTTGATATAGGGATTAGTGCTGGCATTACACCAGTAAAAAAATCACAACTTTTTATGAAATTATGTGGGGTAAAACAACATATAGGTTTTCAAGCTTCGGGCACTAATAAATATGACTATGATATGCATTTTGTGGAAGCTAATGTGAAGACGTTAGGTTTAGAGTTTAATGATGAATTAAGACCACAGTTATATGTAGATACTGATAGTGATAAATCCATATGTCATTATTTTGATAGTTTAGACCAATCAAGACCTATTATTGGTTTATGTATTGGTAATGCAGACCCCTCTTTTACTAATCGTTGGCTAAGGGTTGGTCGTGTTTTTCCAAAAGCGTGGGGCATTACAAAGATGCATAATCTTTTAGACTTATTGATAAAAGATGGAAATCAAATTGTACTAATTGGAGGGCCTCAAGAGATACTCTTATTAGAAGAGCTAACCGAGTTTTTAAAGTTACCACATGTTATAAATTTAGTGGGGAAATGTAGTATTAAACAAAGTATGGCTGCTATAAAACGATGTACCTGTTCTATAGGTATTGATACTGGTATGCAACATATTGCAGGTGCTTTATCAGTACCTACAATATCTATATTTGGGCCTACAAATCCTAAATATATAGGAGCTTTTTCAGATTGTAGTTATTTTGTAGAATATGAGACCGATTGTAAATATTGCTTTGGAACAAATCAATACCTTCATTGTAATCACCGTCGTTGCTTAACAGAAATTACTCCACAACAAGTGATGGATACTGTGCATCAGGTATTAAAAAAGGGTAATCATGAGAATGTATAGTGCATATAATTGCTATAAATATTAGTTCATTTTATTAATAGGAGACATTACTTATGGATATTATTACACAAAGATTTGATGATCATTTAGATACTCATACGAAGATGCGTAATTATATTGAAGAGATTCGAGTAGTTGCGGATATATGTAAGAATGCTCTTGATAAAGGACATAAAATTCTTTTCTGTGGTAATGGGGGATCAGCTGCTGATGCTCAACATTTGGCAGCTGAATTGGTAGGACGTTTTGTAAAAGAACGGGAGTCTTTACCTGCTATTGCTCTTACAACAGATACTTCTATTTTGACAGCTGTAGCTAATGACTATTCTTATGATGATGTCTTTTCTCGTCAAGTAGCTGGTTTGGGACAGGCTGGAGATGTATTAATAGGCATTTCTACATCAGGAAATTCTAAGAACGTGGTTAAGGCCACAGAACTAGCAAAACAGAAAGGTCTAAAAACAATTGCATTTACTGGTGAAGGTGGCGGCAAACTTGGTGCTCTTTGTGATGCCGTAATAGCCGTTCCATCTAAGACCACAGCTCGCATTCAAGAAATGCATATAATGGTAGGACATATTATCTGTGAGATTGTTGAGGAAGACTATGATTAAGAAAACTATTAATAAGTTCTTACATGATAGTCTGCCGAATCTTCGTATAGCTGTCATTGGTGATCTTATGGTAGATCGTTATGTCTTTGGTGATGTAAGTCGTATATCTCCAGAAGCTCCAGTCCCTGTGAATCGAGTAAAACAGATGAAAGAAGTCCTTGGTGGGGCCGCAAATGTTGCTGCGAATCTTGCCAATTTGGATGTTCATGTATATGTCGGTGGAGTCGCGGGACAAGATACCCATGGAAATCTTTTACAAGACTTATTAGATTCTAATGGTATTGATAAAAGTGGCGTAGTGATCTCTAATGAAAGATCTACCATAACTAAGATGCGAATTTTAGGTGCTCGTCAACAAATGATGCGGCTAGACTTTGAAACAGTTCGAGATGTTGACCAACAGGAAGAGGAGGCACTCATTCGTTGGCTGACTATTCTCTGCCAAAAAGGATTAGATGGAATTGTTATCTCTGATTATGGAAAAGGGGTTTGCACAGACACTCTTTTAAGACAAATTTTCAACTTGGCTAATCAATATATGATACCAACTATTGTTGATCCTAAGGGAGCTCAGTGGAATAAGTATGATGGGGCTACCTTTATTACTCCTAATGTGAAGGAGTTATCTGAACGAGTTGGTTATTCTATTAGAAATGATGATGATAATATAGTGACTGCAGCTAAAGAGGCTCTAGATACTAATAATATTCAATATATTATTGCTACTAGATCTGAAAAGGGTATCTCTGTTATTGCTAGAGATGGCCGGATTTGGCATAATCCAGCTACTCAACAAGATGTTTTTGATGTATCTGGTGCTGGTGATACAGTTGTGGCTACGATGATTTGCTCTATCGCGGCTAATCTTTCTATGCGGACAGCTCTTCATGTAGCTAATGGGGCAGCTGGTATTGTAGTATCTAAAGTGGGTACTTATCCTATTCATCGACAAGAATTAATTGATTTGTGGATGTCTCTTCAAGAAGGAAAATCTATAGAAAAGTCACTCTATTCTTGGGAAGAAATGAAGACTTTAGTTCGACAATGGCAAGATCAAGGAGATACAGTTGTTTTTACTAATGGATGCTTTGATATTCTTCATAGAGGGCATATTACGTACTTGCAAGAAGCGGCTCAACTAGGTGATCGACTTATTATAGGCCTAAACTCTGATGCTTCCGTAAGGCGCCTTAAAGGGGAAACTCGTCCTTTAGTAGAGGGAGAAGATAGGGCTTATTTATTGAGTGCTTTGGGTTGTGTCGATGGTGTTGTACTTTTTGATGAAGATACTCCATTCCAATTATTAGAAACTATTCGACCTAACATACTTGTTAAGGGTGGAGACTATAAAGTAGATGAAGTAATTGGACGTGAATTTGTAGACTCAGTACAAATTCTATCTTTTAAAGACGGATACTCAACTACTAATGTGGTAAATAAAATTGCTAATTTAGTAAAAGACAATAAATTATGATGATAATAATAAGATAAGTATTGTTGTTACCTCACATGTATAGAATACAAGACGTTGGACATAATATAGATAAATCTTATATAAAATATACGGAGGAGCTTTAGATTTTCTTCTAACAGCTTTTTTAGTATTTAGGGGCTGTTTTGTTACAGCCCCATTTTATATAGGTGTCAATGGAATTAGTAATGTATTTGCCCTAAATTATTGAGTAGTTTATGTTTAAAATTTGATTTTTTTATACGTAAATACTATAATTTAATAAATTAATGTCTAAAAAATGAAGTTTTTGAACATTAATTTTGAAGGAATTAGATTAGAGTATAAAATATTATCGTTTTGTACATCATATTTTATGATCCTGCAGGAAAGATTGGAGAGATAGTATGAAGTTTGAACCTATGTATAAAATATACTATAAACAACCTTCTGATTGGCAGCGCATATTAGATAATCGTCGTAATTCTGAAAGCTCTATCTCCTTGCCTATTCCCATTCATGAATATAATAGACGTAATACATATGATGCTTTTTTTATATATCATCCTGTATTAGTTCAGCTTTTATTATCATTAGAATCTAAAAAAAGTGCTTTTATCAATTTAGTTTCCAAGGTTCCTACAGTTATGATTTTGCATGTAATGAATACATTTTTATCTACTGAAATCAAAGCAAGTAATGATATTGAAGGTGTTTATAGTAGTCGTAAAGAGATTAGGGCGGCTATACAGAATAGTCAGAATGATAAATTAAGATTTTCAAGTATTATTGCTAAGTATCAGTCTATTTTAGATAATCCTCATGGATTTAAGTTTGAAAGTAGTAAAGATATTAGAGATTTATTTGATGATATTATCAGCAATGAAATAGAAAAGAAAAATCAGCCAGACGGCGAGTTGTTTAGACGTGATTCTGTAGATATAGTGAATCATCAAGATAAAATAATTCATAGAGGGACATGGCCAGAGTCAGATATTATTATAGAGTTGGATCGAGCGCTAGGAATTCTTAATAATGAGGATTTAGTGTTACCAATTAGAGTAGCTATATTCCATTACTATTTTGGATATATTCACCCTTTCTATGATGGAAATGGGCGTACTAATCGTTTTATTTCAACAGCCTATTTGGCAAAATATTATCATCCTCTTATTGCATTACGTTTATCGGCTGTAATTAATAATAATAAAAAACAATACTATGATGCTTTTAAAATGACTACAGCCGAGATTAATGGGGGCGATTTAACAACATTTGTAATTGCCTTTATTTCACTTATTGAAAGAACGATAGATAGTGCGATTGAGCTATTAGATAAGCGCATAAATCGGTTAGTTGAAGAGAAATTTAAATTAGAAGCATTTTTTGAAGTTCAACATATCAAAGATTCACTGCTTCAAGAGATATATTTCTTATTATTACAAGCTCGATTATTTTCCTTAGGTGCTGGTATTAGTAAAGCTGAAATTATGAATGCTTGTGGTAAAAGTAGAGGTACTATTTTTAATAGATTTAAACAAATTCCAGAAGAACATCTCATAAGGGTAAAAAATAGTCGTACCGAATCGTATATGTTAAAAATAAGTATATTAGAGTAACTTGATAATATATAATTTGTAAGGACAGTTGATTATATCAGCTGTCTTTTTTATGTGTAAAATTTGTCACAACATTCTCATATATTTCATGTATTTTATGATGTATACAAGTCATTTTGGTAATTACCAGCTGGTGTAGTATTCATATAGTTTGAGAGAAGAAATATGAGGTATAGAGAATGAGAGCGAGCAATATTGAGTTGTTGCGTATCATTTCGATGATACTAATTATTATGCACCATTTTAGCGTGCACGGTTGTTTCCCCTTTACACCAGATTTAACGTTTAATAAGGTGTTTCTCCAAGTATTTGGTCTTGGAGGTAAGGCTGGTGTAGTCGCCTTTGTTATGATAACAGGCTATTTTATGGTTTTTAGTAGTTTTAAGCTGCACAAGTTTGCGAAGTTAGTAGGGCAGATTTGGCTTTACAGCATTGCCATGCTGGGCGTAGCTATGGGTTTAGGACTCGATACGGTGACGTCAAGGAATATGATGCTCGCTTTATTGCCCATTGGTGCCATGAGTTGGTTTGCCCAGAACTTTTTAGTACTCTATTTATTAACGCCTATTATTAATCGAGTGCTTCATTGGCTGCAGCATAAATATTACGTTATGCTCCTAGTGGTTTCCACGGTAATCTGGTTCTTAATACCGACGGCGCTGAATTTGTGGCCTAATGTACCGCATACTACCTTTGGATTTAAACATATTTTTTCCTTTATTGTATTCTATTCGATGGGGGCGTACATTAAGCTGCACGGCTCACATATAACAAAGAAAATAGGTATTATTTTTACCGCCATAGGCTTTGTAGGGGCCTTTCTAGGGGATATCCTCGTCGATGTACTAGCTATGACGAATCCAGTGTATATGAAACAGATTTTCTACTTTACGCAAAATGATTATGGCTTCTTTCAATTGCTATTAGGCATTGGCGTATTTATTATTTTTTTGAAAGCAAAGATCACTTATCACCCTTGGATTAATGCGGTAGCATCTACTACCTTTGGCATTTACCTATTGCATGATAATAAGCTATTCCTCCATTATATGTGGGACAATGTATTGGCAACGTATCAGTACTATGATTCAATAGTATTACCTCTGTATGCAATCTTTGTAGTGGCGCTTATTTTTGTCATCGGTATGATTGTAGACTATGTGCGGTTAGCTTTCATAGAAAAACCTGTGATGAAAGCAATCACGCCGAGCCTTGAACGGATTCAGTCAAAGGTTGAGAAAGTACTGCCATTATAATGCGATTATCGGTGTTTTTTGGTATAATATATAAGTATTCTTACCATAAAACGGGAGGTAATTATAATGCGTAAATTCTTATATATGATAGCGGCATTGCTTGTATTAATTGGCATTAGCACAAATGATGTAGAAGCTCGTCAAGATGTGTATGCTACGACATATCTCGGTAATAACTGGTATGTAGATCAAGACTCTGTAAAGCGAGTGGGAGATATACTCAACTTTACGGTGTACACAACAGCAGGTCTTAGCTATAAAGTGACATCTAGTGATGACAACTATTACAATGCAGACGTGTTTTACGATAATAATAAACTCGTATCGGATAATGGCCAATCTGTATGGAAGTCGCCAGGCATGATGGCAGCCATGCGCGTGGCCCGTAGATAAACAAAAAAGGCAGGAATTATTGATATGTCCTCCATTACTGAACATCTAGTAATGGAGGACATGTTACATAATCTCTGCCTTTTCTTTTGCTTTTTATTATATATTTTTGTATATTTCTATTTATAGATTCTTATGGACTCGCTTATATGTTCGATATATAATTGGATTAGGATAGTCAGCGAGGTTGGGCCTCTCTTCGTTAATGAAGGGAGGGGTGTCTATGAGTGATTATGAACTAATCATGCTCCTGCTTCAAGTAATGGCTGTTGTCATCGCTTTCGGAGCACTAGTAGCACTTATTTGTTTTGGAAAAAGCAAATAGCCCTTCGTTACCGCTTGGTAGCTAGATAAAACGAAAAGGCCATTTCCTAATTTCTATTAAGTTTCGAGATGAGCCCGACGTGACTACTCGCTTGGCTATCTACCTATATTATAGGGATAAAAATATATATCGTCAAATTGAGATGAAATACATTATTATAATAACTACATATAAATAATGATAAAAGCTGTACATACATAGATTAGACTGAACGGCTTTGATGTCAAAACGAATGTAACATCAAAGGCGGTTCAAAAATCGATTATGTGTGTACAGCTTTTTGGTTTTAGTGTGTTTTTGTGAAAGTAGTCATAGGACTACCATAAAGGGATCTTATTATTTTTCAAGTTTGTCTACTAAGCATTTTACTGTTTCTTGTAGATCTTTATTTTGAGCTTCTAATGCTTGTACGCGTTGTTCTAGTGCGTTATAAGAGGCAGGGGACATAGCAGTAGATAAAGATTTTCCTGGTCTATAGGTGATGCCTACATTGGCCATAACGTGATTGTTCATCGTAAACCCTGTGGTGAGTAAAAGATTATCTTTGTGATAATAGCCTACACCTAGAGCTACTGCATTTGCATTTTTATAATGACCGTAGCCCGCCATGTATTGAACGCGATTATCCGGATCATATGGTAATGGATGTAATGCAGCTAATGCAGCGGCACGAGCATCACCTTTATTGGATTCCGATTCAACACGTTGTACCTCTTGAGATACATGTTGTACAGATTTTTCAATAGTGCTAATAGAATTATTAAGCTGTTGACTTGTACTTTTACCAAGGGTATCAATCATTTGATGAACGCCGTAGAGTTGGGATCCGTTGACCGCATCTGTAGAGGTAGCACTCACGCGACCTGCTGCGAGATTGGTAATCGTCCGTTCCTTGCCCTTAGCCCCTACGGATACTGTTGATACAGGGGCGGTGCCGGCATAGTTGACGGTAGTACCATTTTCAAAGGTATGACTTGCTGTACCGACTACATCGCCGTCAGCGGAATCATTGCCAAGGACAACGCCATTTTTTAGAGAGGTAGTCACATTATTGCCGAGAACAAAGGTGTTTTCTCCAGAAATGTGGTTGTAATTACCTATACTGTAAGAATTGGCTGCATCAATAGCTGTTTTACCGTATTCGCCCTGGCCGAATACACCGGATGCGGTCGCTTTCTCTGATAGTGTATTATAAGAGCCTACAGCCAAACCTTTTGCGGCTTTTACATTCACATAATGCCCTACGGCAAGGTCGAACTGACCGTTTACTGTTGAATTCGAGCCGATGGCTACAGAATTGCTGGCCTTACTGTTAGCACCTTGAAAATTACCAATCCACACGTTTTTATCACCTGCGGAGTTTTCCCCTGATTGAGTCCCCATGACAATGGAGTTCGTCAACTGGCTTGCATTACCTGCGGCGAAACCGACGGTTACGTTAAAATCGCCAGTACTGCCTCGGAAGGACTTCGCCCCAAGGTTGATATTGCCGCCGCCTGATGAGCCGGCCCCAGCAGCTGCACCTAAGGCTATGTTATTACCTTGCGCATTAACATTCTTACCCTTGCCGTTCGCCGCACCGGCATTCTCACCGAGGGTGATGTTGCCGCCTGTTCCTGCGGTGAAAGTTTGACCTTCCTTGCCGATGTTACCGTTGTTATCAACGATATTGACCGGCGCCGCATAAACTGAGGCGGACAAAGCTACCATTACAACACTTGCTAATACAAAACGTTTCTTACTCATCGTATACACTCCTTTGTGTACAAACAAACTTTCACAAAACTTTCATAAAAAGACTTACATGGCTACTATAATACCAAAAAGGTATATTGTAAATAGAATATTCACATAATTCCAATAAATATACAATATATTCTATAGGTATTTATAGTTAATAAGAAACCTTTGACACATATTTATAAAATTTAAATATTTATTTATTCTATAAATTGTATTCTAGCATTTTATATGTATACATTGCATTCTATATGCATTGACAAGCCTCTATATATTTATATAAAATAGAAATAATTTCATGTTTTGTTCATGATAAAATCATGAGTCATCGGCGTGTGTAATCGTGTGTAATAACGTATTAAGTACATAATTAAATAAATAATTATGTGCGTAATGAAAAGTGTGTTTGTACGTAAGAGTGTGTAATGAAATATATAGTTGTGTTAGTAGTGGCCCTGTGTATGTCCGTTATGCCCGTGTTGGGAAAACAGGTGGACAGAACAGCGCAGCCTATGCAGGGGACTATGGTAAAACAAGTTCATAGTGAAAGTAAGGCCGTATTATCTGACGACTCAGATACCTTCCATGTTAATTCGTCTCATACTCCAGATCATGTCATCGGTCAGGGCGGATTGGAGATGCCGGACTCAACGGATAAAAAGACGACTCGTTATTCCGATACGGATGCGGTCAACTCTGCGTTGCAGGCGGTGGTCATGACTGGTGTTCATTCCGCAATGCACGGATCGAAGGCGAAACCGTGGATGCAGCGAACCGTCTTGTCATTGCGCTTTCAGAAAAACTGGAAGCCCTTGTACGGTGTGGAAACATTGCAGCCGTTAGGTCATTATGATGAGACATCTCGCCATGTTTGGTTTACTCAGGAGCGATTGGCGAATGCAGCGGATACAGGAACGACGGCGAATATAGGCGTTGGCTATCGTCGAATTGCGGCGAATGATGAACACTATTACGGCGGCAATCTGTTTTATGATCATCGGTTCAGAGGCAATCACGGTCGCATGAGTGTTGGGCTAGAGTACGTGTCGGGGATCGGTGCGTTTCGCATGAACTGGTATCGCGGTGTGTCTGGCGAGCGTTCCCTTGATGGTGCGACACGCATGGAAAATGTGTCTAACGGATATACTGCGGAGTACGGGACTAGCTTCAAGAATGCCCGTTGGGCGCGCGTGTATATGGAGGCCTATCGTTGGCAGTTGCGGCGCAGTGCGGATAAGCATGGCTTGCGCATCGGCACGGAGTTGCAGCTCACGCCGAGAATTTCCGTGGACATGGGCTACAACAAGCCGGAGCATGAGCACGGCAGTCCGTACGGTAAAATCATGTTCCGTCTAGCCGGTGTCGATACGGCTTGGTTTGGTGGTAACCATCGATCGGATACAAAAACATCGGTTCGTGCTAATATGTTGGAAAATGTGCGTCGTCAACATACGGTGTATGTTGATTAACAGTGTTGTCGTTGATGATCGACTCATATCTGAATTTGGACCTGAAATGGTATTATTCCGTGTGGATACCATTGCCAAGAATCATGAAGAACAACCAACTATTGAACGTATAAGGATCAATAAAAAATAGAATATCTATATAAATATTTATATATAATCTATATTTATATTGTAAGAGCCGAGGCTCTAGGGCCTCGGCTTTTTCGTGTACCTGTAGATGATAATCCTTCTGTATATAAAATTATCTTATCTATGAAAGTATTAAACTGAAAAGTTTAAAAATATGAAATTGATTACGTAATTACAATAATCGTTATATCCCGATATGTGGATTTATCGTAATAATTGATAGGAAAGATGAAGATTCTATTTCTTAAAATTAAAAAGTATTAAATATAAAATAAATAAACGATAAAAATGAAGAAAAGATGAAAAAGTTGTTTACAAGATAGAAATTTTTTGATATTGTATAGCCGTGGGTGAGTATATGATGATACATCATAAATATTTATAGTATTCGAATCGTAATTTGGAATACTATTATTCTGTGCAAGAAGTGTAGATGATAACTAATCGTTATGCTTCTTCTTTTTATTTTGTTTGCAATATGAGGAAACACAAGTGCTGTGTTTTACTAAGTTTTTGGTAAGGAAGGATAATTATGAATCGAATTTATAATGTCATTTGGAGTAAGACAAAAAAATGCTATGTAGTAGTATCTGAAATCGTAAAAACAGGTGGCGGCAAGGTGAAATCCATACAAAGCGGTACAACCTGGGCACGCATGAGTGCGATTATGGCGGTGGCTGCATTATTGATGGGTGGTAATATTTCTACTGTTTATGCGGCCGGCGATCATACTGCTATGATTATTGATGGTGTAAATGGTGCTGGGTATGTTACTGGCAAACCACAGTCTAGTGATGGTAGTTATTTATACAACTATCAAAATCCAGGGAATTTAAAACCATTTGATAATAGTAATGATAGCAGCAATTATACAACAAATATGTTCTCCGGTATTTCTATCGGTAGCAATACAAATATACGAGAAGGTAGTACAAACTATTACTCTGGTTTAGCGATTGGTAACTATGCTCAAGCTACAGGTGGTATTTCCTTTGCTTTAGGACATTATGCACAAGCCTTATCTCCATCTGCTATGGCTCTTGGTACAGCTACAAAGGCGAGCGGATTTAACTCCTTGGCTATGATGCGTCAATCCGCTGCAGAAGGTGAGTTCTCTGCAGCATTAGGTACTGCATCTTGGGCAAAGGGCAACGGTAGTTTTGCCATGGGTTATTCTGCTACGGCAAAAGCAGATCAATCTATTGCCATTGGTGCGGCAGAAACTATAAAATTGCCTGGTCAACAACATGGTACTCCTAGTGCACAATATAATGCCAACGGTAATACCGTAACAGAAGGTGTTCGTTCCCTTGCATTCGGGACAAAGGCGAGAACATCTACTGCTGCATCTGACTCCATGGCATTCGGTTCTTCATCCAGTACGGGTGGTGCCAATGCGGTAGCTATGGGTTATAGTGCTAATGCTAGTGCAGAGAATGCCTTTGCTATCGGTAATACGGCGCAATCATCCGCACAAAATGCGGTAGCGATGGGTAAAAGTGCAACTGCAAGTGGTGCAAACAGTTTTGCTATGGGTAATCAGGCTAAAACAACAGGTGCTGATGCTATCGCTATGGGCAGTACTGCTGAAGCAACTAAATCCAACTCCATCGCATTAGGGGGTAATGCGAAATCTCTAGGTGCAGATGCGCTTGCGCTTGGCGGTGCGTCTAATGCCTCCAAAGATGGTGCGATTGCAATTGGTAAAGAAGCAAAAGCGAACAATACTAATACGACAGCTATCGGTCTTGGTGCTACTGTTACAGGTACTAACTCCATGGCTATCGGTACAAATGCTAAGGCTGAGTCCAATAACTCTTTGGCATTAGGTGCTGGTACGGAAGTAAGAGGTACCTTGGTTAATGGGTACTCTGCTTTTACTAACCAACAAAATAACAATGTTGCAAACGGTGTAGTTGCAGTAGGTAACGTAGGTTCTGAACGCCGTATCATCAACGTAGCAGGTGGTGAAAACGATACTGACGCAACAAATGTAAAACAATTAAAATTTGTAAACAGTAATTTGGCAAAATCCATCGCAGGTCCTACTTATACGGGCTATGAAGCGAATGGTTCTACATATAAAGCGCCTGATTTCAATATCAAGAATAGCACATACCATACGGTAAAAGAAGCTGTTGAAGCGGCACAAACGAATTTCTTCAGTGCTAAAGGCACATCTGCCGATGCGAACTACGATAACACAGGTGCTACAGGCAATAACGCTACAGCAGCCGGTGTACGTACTTCTGCAGCAGGTAACTTTGCTACAGCTGTCGGTGCTGATGCGACTGCAGCTAATGCAAACAGTACTGCTATCGGTTATAAAGCTAAATCCAGCGTAGATGACGGCGTTGCATTGGGTGCGAATTCCGTTGCTTCCGTTGCGGCCGGTAAAGCAGGTTATAATGTTAAAACTGCAGACAGCCGTACAAACGGATATAGCGGATTGACAGGCGCTGCGTTGACATCCACTATGGGTGCGGTGTCCGTAGGTGACGGTGGTACAAAAACTCGTCAAATCACAAACGTAGCTGCAGGTACAGCTGATACTGACGCTGTTAATGTGGCACAATTGCGCAATGTTAATTTAAAAGTAGCCGGCAACAGCGGTAAAAATGACGTTTTATTGGACAACCAAACATTGACTGTAAAAGGCGACGGCTCTTATGTTACGACATCTGTTAACAACCAAACAATCGATGTGGCTTTGACTGATGCAACTAAGAAGAAGATTGATAACGCAGCAAATCAAGATTTATCCAATATTACCAATGCTGGTAAAAAGAATATTACTGCATTAGGTACTATTGTACAGGCCGGTAATAATGTAACTGTTGGGGCTCCTGCAGTAGATCCTACTACAGGTCAAAAAACATATACTGTAAATGGCATGGATACAAAGGTATCCTTGGGTACTAGTGGTTTAATGACACTTTCAGGTGGCCAACCTGACGCAAGTGGTGTACGTAATTACACTGTAGATGTAGATCCAACTAAAGTGGCAAAAACTGACTTGTCCAACATTACGGACGGCGGTAAATCCGTTATCCGTGATGAAGCTCAAAAAGCAGTTAAAGTTGTTGCTGGTAAAAACACAACGATTACAGAAGGTACTGACGGTACATATAAAACATATAAAGTTGACGTAGACGCTCCAGATTACCAATTGACTGAAAACAGCAGTGCTGCTGATAAAGCATACACTGTATCTGGCAATAAAGTTGACTTGACTGTACAAGATGCTAAAAATCCTGCGAATAAGAAAACTGTTACTATTAAGGATATTGCATCTAAAACAGAACTTGATGATACAAAAACGGAGCTTATCAATAAAGGCTTGAAATTCGATGCTGATAATGGCGGCGAAAAAACAAATAAATTAGGCTCCAAGGTAACAGTAGCTGGTGATGGTACTAACATCGACACTACAATTACACAAACTGGCGACGATACAACAATTAAGGTTGCATTGGGTCAAGACATCAATGTTAATACGGTAACTGCTACAAAAACTGTAAAAGCAGGCACTGCTACTATGGGTAACCAATCTGTAACAGATAACAAAAGTGCTGCTCAGAACGGTAACTTTGTATCCGGCTTGGACAATAAAAATTGGACATTAACAGATCCTGCCTTTGTATCTGGTCGTGCGGCAACAGAAGATCAACTTAAAATTGTCAGCGATGCTGTGAAAGCGGCTAACTCAAGTGCTACGGACTATCGTTTAATCACTAATCCGAATAACGCGGCAGACGGCTCTTATAAAGTTGAAAACAATCAAGTTGACTTGAAGGTAAAAGATGAAAAATCCAGTGATGTTAAAACTGTAACGATTAAGGATGTTGCGTCCAAAACTGAACTTGATAAAGTAAAAGATCGCTCCGTGAAATACGACGGTGAAACTGATAAAGATACGGTAACATTGGAAGGCCCTAACGGTACAAAAATTACTAACTTGAAAGATGGTAACGTAGCGGCTGGTTCTAAAGATGCTGTAAACGGCGGTCAATTACATCAAGTTAAGCAGGATCTTGGTGACCAAATCACAAATACTAAAAATGATTTAAACAATAAGATTGATACAACTAAACAAGATCTTATTGATAAGGGTCTTAAATTCGACGCTAATACAGGCGGCGAAAAAACAAATAAATTGGGCTCCAAAGTAGCAGTTAAAGGGGATAATTCTAACATTATTACGGAAATCTCTCAAGATGCTAACGGCGACAGCACAATTGATGTGAAACTCGGAAAAGACCTCAATGTAGAAACGATTACGGCTACTGGTGCAAACGGTAAGGACGGTAAAATCGGAATCAACGGTAAAGACGGTGTAACAACTAACATTTCCGTTACTCGTGACGGTCAACCCGGTGTAGATGGTGCTCCTGGCACGACTACAACACGTATTACGTACCAAAAACCTGATGGCTCTAACGAAGAAGTGGCAACTTTGAACGACGGCCTTAAATTCAAAGGCGACATGGGTGCTACATCTAATGTTAAACTTAACAAACAAGTGGACATCACAGGTGGCGTAACAAGTGCTTCTGATCTTGCTACAGGTAATAATATCGGTGTTACTTCTGCGGCTGTCGGCGCTGATGGCAATGCAAAATTACAATTGCAATTGGCGAAAAACTTGACCGGTTTGCAATCTGTAACGGCATCTGACACTGTGAAAGCAGGCACTGCCACTGTAGGTAATCATACGGTAGCGGATAAAAAAGGTGGCAACCAAACTGGTAACTTTGTAACAGGTTTAGATAATAAAACTTGGGACATTTCAGATCCTACGTATGTAGAGGGACGCGCAGCGACAGAAGACCAACTTAAGAAGGTTAGCGATGCTTTGAAAGCATCTAATGCAAGTGCTACAGATTACCGCTTAATTGCTAATCCGAACAACGCCGTAGACGGCTCTTATAAAGTTGAAAACAATCAAGTTGACTTGAAGGTAAAAGACGAAAAATCCAGTGATGTTAAAACTGTAACGATTAAGGATATTGCGTCCAAAACTGAACTTGATAAAGTAAAAGACCGCTCCGTAAAATATGACGGTAATACAGGCCATGACACAGTAACATTGGAAGGACAGGATGGTACAAAAATTACTAACTTGAAAGATGGTAACGTAGCGGCTGGTTCTAAAGATGCTGTAAACGGCGGTCAATTACATCAAGTAAAACAAGACCTTGGCGATCAAATTACGAATACCAAGAATGACTTGATCAACACAGGTCTTAAATTCGATGCCAATGTAGGTGGCGTAAAAACTAACAAATTAGGCTCCACTGTTACAATTCAAGGTGAAGGTACTGCTGCTGACGCTGACTATAGCGGTGAAAATCTTAAAACTTTCATCAAACAGGATGCGGCGACAGGCAATACGACTATCGACGTGAAGATGAATAAAAATCTTAAGGCTGAATCTGTGAAGGTTGGCAAAAATGGTAAGGACGGCGTATCTATTACAGGTCCTGATACAGCGAACGGTACAGATGGCAAGGTAGCTGTTACTGATAAAAACGGTAATGAAGCAGTTTCTATTTCCGGTAAGGACGGCGTAGGCCACATCGGCTTGACAGGCCCTGCCGGAACGAACGGCGTTAATGGTACAAATGGTATCGACTTGTCTGTGAAACCTGGTTACAACGATGCTGCTACAGGCGTTAAAGGCGAAAAAGGTGTAGACGGTACAAACGGTCTTACTCGTATCGTATACACTGATGGCAACGGCGAGCACCAAGTAGCTACTATGGAAGACGGTTTACAATTCACTGGTAACAACTCTGGTACCGTGAATAAACAAAAATTGAATTCCTTAGTGAAAGTACAAGGTGAAGGCGTAACTGCAGCTGAGTCTGCTACATTCAAGAGCGCAGCTGGTAACATCAATGTAAAAGCTGATGGAACTGACAAATTGGAACTTCAATTGGCGAAAGACCTTAAGAATCTTGATTCCGTAACTGCAGCTAAGACTGTGAAAGCAGGCGACGCTACTATGGGTAGTCAAACTGTTAACAACGTAGCTGGCGACAGCGAAACAGGCAATTATGTAACAGGCCTTGATAATAAAGCTTGGGATGCAGACAAGATTGTATCCGGTCGTGCGGCAACAGAAGATCAATTGAAAAAAGCGTTGGATGCTCAAAGTGCTAACTCCACTGACTATCGTTTGATTAGAAATCAAGCAGCTGGCTCTAATGGAGATTACACTGTGGATACGAACGGCGATGTAGCGTTGACTGTACAAGATAAGAATCATCCAGATCAAACAGAAACCGTTACAATTAAAGATGTTGCTTCTAAATCCAAACTTGATAAATTGAATGACCGTGCTGTTAAGTATGATTTGGACCCTACTGGTAATCCTGATAAATCCAAGGTAACTTACGAAGGTCCTGCATATAACAATAAACAAGGCGGTACTCACGTAACGAATGTGGCATATGCTACAGGCAACGATGGTAGCGAAGCGGTTAATGTGGACTACTTGAATGACAAAATCAAAGATAGTGCGGACGCATTGACTAATAAAGGTTTGAAATTCGATGCTAACCAAGGTGGAGAAAAAACTAACAAGCTTGGTTCCAAAGTGACTATTAAAGGTGAAGGCACGGCAGCTGACGGAGATTACAGCGGAGAAAACCTTAAAACTTTCATCACACAAGACCAAACATCTGGTGATACAACTATCAACGTGAAGATGAATAAAAACCTTAAAGCTGAATCCGTGAAAGTTGGCAAAGACGGTAAGGACGGCGTGTCCATTACAGGTCCTGATAACGGTACAGACGGCAAGGTAGCTGTGACTGGTAAGGACGGCAAAGAAGCCGTATCTATTTCTGGTAAAAACGGCGTAGGTCACATCGGTCTTAACGGTAAAGACGGCCGTAGCGCTGACATTTCTGTTGAAAAAGGTGATCCGGACCTCAACGGTAACGAAATCACTCGTATTAAATACACTGATGAAAAGGGTAAGACACATCAAGTGGCAACCAAAGATGACGGTATGGCTTACGGCGGTGATTCCGGCGACGTTATCAAGAAAAAACTTAATGAACAATTGGACATTAAGGGCGGCGTAACAAACGAAGCTGATTTGACTGAAAACAATATCGGCGTTATCAGCAAAGATAACATTCTCAATGTTCGTTTGGCAAAAGACCTTAAAGGCCTAAATTCCATTACTTTCAACAACGGTGCTAACGGTGCAAATGGTAAAACCGTTGTAAACGGCGAAGGCATGACTATTAAAGATGCAGCAGGTAATCCGTTGACAGCTGTTACAAAAGACGGCGTGAAGATTACTGATGGTCCTTCCATGACGAAGGACGGCATCGATGCAGCTGGTAATAAAATTACAAACGTTCAAGACGGTAATGTTGCAAAAGATAGCAAAGACGCTGTAAACGGTGGCCAATTGCATACAGCTATCGAAGACATCAAAACTAAAGGCTTTGGTCTTGAAGCAGAAGACGGTCAATCTGTGAAGAAACCTCTTGGTGAAACTGTTAAGGTTAAAGGTGATGACACGAATATCAAAACATCCGTAGACGGCGGTGCTGTTAAGGTGGAATTGAAAAAAGACATCACTGTAGATACTGTAACAGCTAAGACTGTAACAACAGGCGACACTAAGATGGATACAAACGGCGTTACTATCAAGGACGGCGCTAATGAAGCGACTAAGTTGACTAAAGACGGCTTGCAAATTAATGATGGCGGCAATAAAGCTGTTACTGTCAATAAAGACGGTTTGACTATTGAAAACGGTCCTAAGGTAACAAAAGACGGTATTGATGCGGCTGATAAGAAAATCACTAATGTGGCTGATGGTACTATTGGCGTTGGTAGCAAGGACGCTGTAAACGGCGGTCAATTGCATACAGCTATTGAAGACATCAAATCCACAGGCTTCGGTCTTAAAGCGGAAGACGGTAACTCCGTGAAGAAACCTCTTGGCGAGACAATCGACTTGAAAGGTGACGGCAATATCAAAACTTCCGTTGACAACGGCGCCATCAAGATGGCATTAAATGATAAGATTACTCTTGGTCAAGATCCGGCAAAACAAGTTAACATCGACGGTTCTGCAGGTACGATCACAGCTGGTAACGGCGGTAATCAAGTTAAGATTGACGGCAATGATGGTTCCGTAACTGCAAATACTGTGAAAGCTGGCGATGTAGTTGTAGGTAAACAAACTTCTGACGGTAAAGAAGGCAACTTTGTAACAGGTTTGGATAACAAAACTTGGAATCCTGAAAACCCTGTAGCAGTTCCTGGTCGTGCCGCAACAGAAGACCAATTGAAAGCTGTTAATGACGACTTCAATAATAAAGCAAGAACAGGACGTGTATTCCAAGGCGACCAACCTGGCGATAGCGGTAAAGTGGTTCGTGGATTGGGAGATACTATGAACCTTACTGGTGGTGCAGATGTGAACCGTTTGGCAGATAATAATATTGGTGTTGTGAAAAACGCTGCTGGTGATGGCTATAACATCAAGTTGGCTAAAGACTTGAAAGGCCTTGAGTCCGTAACTACTACGGATGCTGCTGGTAATACAACTGTTATGAACGGTGGCGGCGTGACAATTACACCTGCTCAAGGTAATGCTGTAAGTCTTACTAAAGACGGTCTTAATAACGGTGGTAATAGAATTACTAATGTAGGCCCTGGCGTAGATGGTACTGATGCGGTTAATGTAAATCAATTGAGCAATGCTATGCGTAGCGTGGATGGTAAGATTGCCGATGTAGGTGCTACTAGTGCAGCTATTTCTGGCCTCAAACCATTACAATATGATCCATTGGAACCAACTCAAGTATTGGCTGCTGTAGGCCATTATAAAGGTAGCACAGCTGCCGCTGTAGGCGTGGCGCACTATACTAATGAATCTACAATGTTCCATATGGGCGTATCTCTTGGCGGTCATGACAACATGATTAATGCGGGCGTATCCTACAAATTTGGTACATCCGACGCTAAGAAAGCGGTTCCTGCACGTTACAAAGCCGGCCCTATCAGCTCTGCATATGTATTGCAAGATGAAGTGACTGCTTTAAAAGCTGAAAATGAACGCATGAAACAACATGACTTAGAGTTAACTGCTAAATACGATCAAGTACAACGGGATAATGAAGAAATGAAAGCTCAAATCGCATTGTTGATGCAACAAGCAGGTCTTACAAAATAATCGAATCTGAATATTCGAGTTCTTAACCACTCATGTAAGGATTGTGAAAGCCGCCCTTCGGGGGCGGCTCATCATAAGGAGGAAGTATGAAATTCAAAACATTTATGCCTGTATTGGCACTTGCTTGTGTGTGTGCGGTAGGTCAAGCGGATGCGGCTCAAGATCGATTGATGATGTCGGAACAACCAGCTGAACCATTAAATGTGATTGAAGCAGAAGTGGCCATTCCTGTACCTAGCGAAGAAGTTCACGACGTAGTGAATGCTTTTACACAATTCCAATTGGATCAAAAAGGCAAATATATCATGGACGACTCTCGCGTTATGAAGGGGCAAGAACGGTACCGCAACAATGTGTTGTACTACATGAACGTTCGCCGCAGCTGGTACATCGTGAGCCATCGTTATAAAAATGACAGCTATGCGCGCATGGCGTTAGATCGTTTGTACAACGATTACAAACAGTTCTTTACAGAACATGCGACTGTATCTGAAGACGCTAAATTGGACTATGCGCAACAAATCATCGATATCTTGGATCGCAATACAGCCAATGTACATGATGATGAATTGCGTTTCTACATGAACGAAATGGTGATCTTCAGCTTGAACGAAGCTATGAAAGACGGTAATAATCGCGTGAAACCTGTGGATGAAAAAATGGGTCCTACGGTGGATGAACTTCCTACAGTAGACCTTCGCAAAGCGATTAATGTACCAACAATTCAATAAAATTTGGATTATATCATATGACGAAAGCCGAGGCTCAAACTGCCTCGGCTTTTGTCATACATAGACTAAATCTTTTGTATGTGAATATGTAAATTTAATTCCATAAATATATAGAAAAGATGAAGAATTTTTATCTTATTTTTTAAGTCTATTAAATAAACTATAAAAATGAATGAAACATGAAAAAGTTGTTTACAATATTGAAATTATTTGATATAGTAGGCGCTAGAGTGAGTATAGTAAAGGAAAATATATATACCTAATAGTACTCAAACTGTAGTATTGAGTACTATTGTTTTACGTTAGAAGTGTAGATGATTTTTTATGTCTATGACTTCTTCTTTTATTTTTTATATGAGGATATAAATAGAATGCGTAACCGGCAAGACTGGTAGTTCGGTGAGAAAGGAAAAACATGAATCGAATTTATAATGTAATTTGGAGTAAAGCTAAAAATTGCTACGTTGTAGTATCTGAGTTAGTTAAGAGCGGTGGAGGTAAAGCTAGTGTGAGTTCTGCAAGAACGAGCATTACTTTCCGTTCGGCTTTATGCGCGTTTGCTATTACGGGTTGTTTAGTATCGGGGATTGCAGAAGCAAGTGTAATACAAGGCCCTGGCGCTGCTGCTACTGGTAGCAATAGCGTGGCAGTTGGTGATAATGCGAAATCTGCAGGTGCTAAGTCTGTGGCGATAGGTAATGACGCGGCTACATTAGCAACAAGTGAAAATGGTATTGCCATCGGTAATGGTGCGAAGGCTGAAGGGCAACAATGAGTGAATGTTCCTTATCCTGCGGGTACCATTGCTATCGGTCAAGGATCTGTGGCAAAGGAAAATGGCGATATTGTAATAGGTCGTCAAGCAAAGAGCACGATTTCCAAGTATCATCAACAACCTGGCTCTGGCGCAGTTGTAATGGGTGCGGAAGCCGCTTCTTACGGTTCTCGTGGTGACGTGGTTATTGGTGCTGCAGCGGAAGCTAATATAATTAGAAAGAATGCTACTGTTGACGGCGATGGCCAGCTATTCTCACAATCTGTAGCTATCGGTAGTGTAGCGAAGGTATATGGCACACAATCTGTCGCTATCGGTGGTGATGTAAGATCTATTGGACACTCTTCTATCGCTATCGGCGGTGATGATATTGATAAAGCGAAACCTGATTTATATAAGGTTATTCCTGATTTAGCGGTGCCAGGTACGCAGAAAAACTTTAACCGTGAAGTGGCTGCATTACATCCAAGTGGATTGGGTACAGCAGGTCTTAATGATAGTAAGAACTATGTAAATACTGCTTCTATCGGAAATGCCAGCCTTGCTATTGGTATGATGACACAGTCTTTAGGCACAGGCTCTAATGCTATCGGTGCTAACTCCTTGTCAAAAGGTGTGGCTAGTTCCGCTATTGGTGCTATGGCTCGTAGCTGGGGGAATAACTCTCTGGCTATCGGTAGCCAAGCCGGTGCGTATGGTGAGAAATCCACATCCCTCGGCGATGCGAATATAGTAGGCTTTGATATGACAAATGCTACTCTATCTGGTTCAGCTGCAGGCGCTCTTGGTAGAGGCAATATGGTGTATGGTAATAATGCATATGCCATCGGTAGTGAAAATACCGTAGGGACTGCTACTGTTACAGAAACTACAGAGTCTAATGGCGATAAAATTAAAAAGGTTACTGCTGGTACAGTTAAGGGTAATAAAGCTGGTGCTTTTGGTTACAAGAATACCATTACAACGGATAACTCCTACGTGGTAGGTAGTAACTCCACTATTTCCGCAGATAACGGTATGGTTCTAGGTAACAGTGCTACTGTGACAGGGGCTAATGGTTTAGCGCTCGGCAATAATACAAAAGTAGCCAATGATAATGCCGTAGCTATCGGTAATGGCTCTGAAACAGCAGCAGCTGTGGCTACTCCTTCTGCTACAATCAATGGGGTCACTCATAACTTTGCAGGCACAAACCCTGCTTCCACAGTAAGCGTAGGTAAGGCAGGTATGGAACGGACTGTTACTAATGTAGCGGCCGGTCGTATTTCTGCTACATCCACTGATGCTATCAATGGTAGCCAATTGTTTGCAGTTAAAACGGAAGTAGAAAAAGGCGTATCCTATGCAGGCGATGTAAAAGCTGCGGCAGCTGCAGATAATAAATTCACGCGTAAACTAGGCGAACAAACTAATGTTGTGGGCGGCGTGACTGATGTAACTAAATTGACAGATAACAATATCGGTGTTGTTTCCAATGGCACTGATACGCTAAATATTAAATTGGCTAAAACATTGACTGGTTTGGACAGCGTTACAGCTGGCGGCACTACTATCAATAACGGCGGTTTGACCGTAGATGGTAAAAACTATGTATCTCCAAACGGTATCAATGCGAATAATCAAAAGATCACCAATGTAGCTGATGGGACTAACTCTAATGATGCGGTTAACTATGGTCAATTACAAAATGCGATTAACTCTATCGATAAAGCGCCTACTGTGAAAGCAAAAGATGCAAATGTAACTGTAACAGAAGGTACAAATGTAGCAGGTGGTAAGGAATATATTGTTGGATTAGGCAATACAATTAATGTTGGTACTGCACATCCTGTAACTGTAGATGGTAATGCAGGCTATGTTACAGGTCTTCAAAATACAGATTGGAATGTAGACAATCCTGTAGCTGTTCCTGGTCGCGCGGCTACAGAAGATCAGTTGAAAAAGGTTAACGATACAGTTAATACCAATAAGGATCAAATCAATAAAAATAAACAAGCTATCGCTGATAACAAACAAAATATCACAACAAATGCCGGTAATATTGCTAATAATACGCAAAATATCGCAAAGAACGCTGGCGATATAGTTACAATCAATAAAACTATTGAAAAAGGTTTGAACTTTGACGGTGACTCCGGTGCGACAATCAATAAGAAATTGGGTGATACTGTTGCCGTTAAAGGCGGTGCTACAGGCACATTGTCTGACAACAATATCGGTGTTGTATCCGATGGTACTGGTACATTGAATGTGAAATTGGCTAAGACATTGACAGGTTTGGATAGCGTTACAGCTGGTGATACTACCATCAATAACGGCGGTTTGACCGTAGGTGGTAAGAATTATGTATCTCCAAACGGTATCAATGCAAACGACCAAAAGGTAACGAATGTTGCTAACGGCGACGTGGCTCCAAACTCTAAAGATGCAGTTAACGGTGGTCAATTACATCAAGTTAAGCAAGATCTTGGTGACCAAATTACAAATGCCAAGAATGATTTAAATAATAAAATTGATAATACTAAAACTGACCTTATCAATAAAGGCCTTCGTTTTAACGCGGATAATGACGATGAAAAAACAAATAAATTAGGATCTAAAGTAACTGTAAACGGTGATGATAATATCACTACAGAAATTACTCAAACTGGTGATGATACTAAAATTGCTCTTAAATTAAACAAAAATCTTAATGTTACATCTGTTACGGCTACAGACACTGTGAAAGCAGGGGACGTAACAATGGGTAAACAAGCTGATGGTGCGAATCCTGGTAATACAGGCAACTATATTACAGGTCTTGATAATAAGACTTGGGATCCAGGTAATGTTGTATCTGGTCGTGCCGCAACAGAAGACCAATTGAAACAAGCTTTGGCAAATCAAACGGCAACAGGTCTTAAATTTGATGCCAATGTAGGCGGTGTACAAACTAGTAAATTAGGTTCTACAGTAATCGTACAAGGTGAAGGTAAAGCTGCTGATAGCGATTATAGCGGTGAAAATATCAAGACTTTCATCAAACAAGATGTAGCAATAGGCAACACGACCATTGACGTGAAGATGAGCAAAAATCTTAAAGCTGAATCTGTAAAAGTTGGCAAAGGTGATAATAAGGATGGTGTATCTATCACAGGTCCAGATGGTGCGAACGGCACAGATGGCAAGGTAGGCATTACTGGTAAAGACGGTAAAGAAGCTGTATCCATGTCCGGCAAAGACGGTGTAGGTCACATCGGTCTTAATGGTAAGGACGGCCGTAGTGCGGATATTACTGCTGAAAAAGGTGACCCTGATATTGAAGGCAACGAAATCACGCGTATTAAATACCAAGACGAAAATGGTAAAACACACCAAGTGGCAACCAAAGACGATGGTATGAAATACGGTGGCGATAGTGGTGCGGTGATCAACAAAAAGCTTAACGAACAAGTAAACGTAATCGGTGGCATTACTGATGCTAGCAAGTTGACTACTGAAGACAATTTAGGTGTCGTATCCGATGGTAGCAATAACCTCAAGGTTCGTATGGCAAAAGACTTAAAAGGTCTTGAAACAGTAACAACTAAAGATGCTGCAGGCAATACTACGGTTGTGAATGGCGGCGGCATGAAGATTACACCTGCTAGCGGTAACCCTGTGAGCCTAACTAAAGATGGTTTGGATAACGGTGGCAACAAGATTACTAATGTAGCTGCTGGTACAGCTCCAACTGATGCAGTTAATAAATCTCAACTAGATCAAGCTGCAGCTGCTGCGACTACGACGGTAACAGCGGGCGATAATATTAAGGTTACGCCAAGCGACAATCCGAATGGTTCCAAAAACTATGAAGTAAGTCTTAAAGACCAAGTAACATTGGGCTCCGATCCAAAGAAACAAATCGCTATCGATGGCAATACAGGAACAATCAAAGCTGGCGACAAGGTTGAAATCGACGGTGATAAAGGGACTATTAAAGTTGGTAAAGATGGTCAAGATGGCGTATCCATCACAGGCCCAGATGCGACGAATGGCACAGACGGCAAGGTAGGTATCGCTGGTAAAGACGGCAAAGATGCTGTATCCATGTCCGGCAAAGACGGTGTAGGTCACATCGGTCTTAATGGTAAGGACGGTCGCAGTGCTGATATCTCTGTTGAAAAAGGTGACCCTGATATCGAAGGCAACGAAATCACGCGTATTAAATACCAAGACGAAAATGGTAAAACCCACCAAGTGGCAACTAAAGACGATGGTATGAAATACGGTGGCGATAGCGGTGCGGTGATTAACAAAAAGCTTAATGAACAAGTAAACGTTATCGGCGGTATTACTGATGCTAGCAAGTTGACTACAGAAGATAATTTAGGTGTCGTATCCGACGGTACTGGTAATCTCAAGGTTCGTATGGCTAAAGACTTGAAAGGTCTTGAAACAGTAACCACTAAGGACGCTGCGGGCAACACCACAGTTGTGAACGGTGGAGGTATAACGATTACACCTGCTAGTGGTAATGCAGTTAGTCTTACTAAAGATGGCCTTAACAACGGCGGTAATACAATTACCAATGTAGGCCCTGGCGTAAACGGCACGGATGCGGTTAACGTAAATCAATTGAAAGGTGCTACAGATGGGTTAGCTAATGCTATTAACTCCGTAGCGGGCGAAACACAACGTGTAGGCGCACATGCGGCGGCTATGTCTGCATTGAAACCTATTCAATATGATCCATTGGAACCAACTCAAGTGATGGCCGGTATCGGTAATTACAGAGGTGAAACTGCGGCGGCTCTTGGCGTTGCACATTACACAGCAGAAGATACAATGTTCCATGTAGGCGTATCTGTTGGTAGCCACCATAACATGGTAAATGCCGGTGTAACTCGTAAATTCGGTACTTCCGATGCGAAGAAAGCAGTTCCTGAACGTTATAAGGGTGGCCCAATCAGCTCCATTTATGTGTTGCAAGATGAGGTAACAGCGTTGAAAGCTGAAAATGCACGTATGCAAGAAAGCCTCCATGAATTGTCTGCTGTTAAGGATGATAACGCACGTATGCAACAACGTATTGATGAATTATCCTCTGTAAAGGAAGATAATGAACAAATGAAGGCTCAAATTGCATTGTTGATGCAACAAGCAGGGCTTACAAAGTAAATTTGACTTGATTAAATGGGTTATTTAGTATACTCTAGTCATGTAAGAATCATGTAAGGAATATGAAAGCCGCCCTTTGGGAGGCGGCTCATCATTAGGAGGATTTATGAAATTCAAAAAATTTATGCCTGTATTGGCACTTGCTTGTGTGTGTGCGGTAGGTCAAGCGGATGCGGCTCGTGATACATTGATGATGCCGGAACAACCGGCTGAACCATTAAATGTGATTGAAGCAGAAGTGGCTGTTCCTGTGCCTAGCGAAGAAGTTCGCGACGTAGTGAATGCTTTCACACAATTCCAATTGGACCAAAAGGGCAAGCGCATCATGGATGATTCCCGCGTTATGACTGGTCAAGAGCGTTACCGCAACAATGTGTTGTACTACATGAATGTTCGTCGCAGCTGGTACATCGTAAGCCATCGTTATAAAAACGATAGCTATGGGCGTTTGGCATTAGATCGTTTGTACAACGATTACAAACAGTTCTTTACAGAACATGCGACTGTATCTGAAGATGCTAAATTGGACTATGCGCAACAAATCATCGATATCTTGGATCGTAATACAGCCAATGTACATGATGATGAATTGCGTTTCTACATGAATGAAATGGTGATCTTCAGCTTGAACGAAGCTATGAAAGACGGCAATAATCGCGTGAAACCTGTGGATGAAAAAGCGGCTCCTGCAATGGACGAACTTCACACAGTGGACCTTCGCAAAGCGATTAATGCACCGACAATTCAATAATTTTAGATGATTTAATCATAAGAATTAAGTGTTGTTGTGTTGTATTGTATTTCTTATAATTGTATGACCGATAAAAAATATCGGGGTGTTGTTTGTATTAACAATACCCCGATATTTTTATGCATATAATTTTGCAATCAAGGTGATTCGCTGACCTTGAATCACCTTATATGTAATTTTTTTTACGATGGCCGTAAAATTGTGATGCAGAAATTGTAACTGATCGTTAGGTTGAACGTCCGCATCATATGTGAATACGCCTTCTTCCCCATTAAAGCGACCTTTGATTGTGAAAGTTTGATTATCTCGTGTAACTACGATATCTTCTTCTGTAACCGTATTTGGTTTATCTATATTTTGTTGTAAGATATTGAGTTCTGACATAGATTTCTTCCTCCTTTCTGCTTTCAGTATAACAATAAAAATTAAAAAACACATGGAGTAATCATATAAATTGTTTTTATACACATATGCTCTATTTCTATAAAGCCTATAAAGCCCGCCAATACGCCTTTAGAGTGCCTTAGAATAAAAAAAGGAATGACGGCGATTTGAATTTCACCTGTCATTCCTTTTACTATATAATAAAATGTTACCTTTATTGATTGTGCAATAGTTAATTGGCTTAAGTAGGTATGTAGTAATTGTGTACGTACATTGAGTCAAAATGGCAGAAACACTGTACGATATCTGTTTATGAAAAGATATCATTCTATTATATGGTCTATCATAAAACAGGATAATGAAGAGAAAATAAATTGGTTACATATGGTGTGATATTAGTACATAATTATGGAGCATATTAGTATTATTTATGAAAGTTGGTGAATAATAGTTAAAAAATACAGCATTTATGCAGAATATTCAGTATATTTAATTTTATCGAAATTATTAATATCTTAAACACAAAAGTTTTATGAAAATAAAATGAAAAAAAGTTTACTTTTCCCGTAATATGTGGTATTTTAGATATACACATTCAAGAATGTCGATGAATTCTTAATACATCATCGATACATCATTGTTATTTCATTAAATATGTAGATAGTTGGTTAGTAGGTTTTATAAGTTTTATAGGAGAAAGATTAATGAATCGAGTATTTAAAGTGATTTGGAATCGCACAAAGAGCTGCTATGTTGTTGTGGCAGAAACAGCAAAGAACATGACGAAACGTTCCTCTTTGTCGGTTGTATTCTCTAAAATGGTAGGTGCTACAGCAGTTGCCGTTATGTTGACAGGCGTTATGATGCCTACGGATGCCTTGGGGGCACCGATTAAAAATGGTATCGGCGCACAAGCTGAAAATGACGGTGGTATCGCGATTGGTGATAGAACAAATGCTCGCGGTGACTATAGTGTGGCTATGGGTACAGACGCTACTGTTGGTAAAAATGATCCATCTGAATCTGAAAGCCAAAACGGTATCGCTATCGGTCATGGTGCCACAGTAAGTGTTAACCCTGCTACGGCAACACCAGGTATTACAGATAAGAGCGGTGGTATTGCCATCGGTCATGATGCGACAACTAAGGATATCAATACAATTGCTATCGGTACAAGCACTATCGGTCAAGGTGCGCAAGCTGTAGCTATTGGTCGTAATGCACGCACAATTGCTAATAACGGCGTAGCTATTGGTAATGAAGCACGTGTACAATCCACAAACGGCTTTGCATTGGGGAACAATGCACGTGCCGGTTTTGATGAAAATAATGTATTGGTAGGTAAGGATAATGATCAAGCCTTCGGTTCCAATGCTCGTGCTTGGGGTGGTTCCTCCATGGCGTTCGGTAATAATGCGAAGGCATCTCATGGTGGTGCTATTGCCATGGGTAATGGTTCTCAATCCAGAGGTGATTGGGGTGTAGCTATTGGTAACGGTGCAAAAGCATTGGCACAAGGTGCCCGTGCTATCGGTGCTAACTCTAAAGCTGAGGCAATTAATTCTGCTGCTATGGGTTGGGATAGTGTGGCTAGTGGTGCTTCTTCTATCGCTATTGGTGAGACTTCAAAAGCGACTGCAGAACATTCTGTTGCTATGAGTACTAGTGCAAATGTGGCATCTGAAGATGCTATTGCTATTGGTCACAATGCACAAGTTGATGCTAATCAACAAAGATCTATTGCATTAGGTGCTAATTCCAAGACTGCTAATGTGGTAAGCACACCAAATCAATTGGTAAATGGTTTATGGTATAAAAACTATGCCGGCGGTTCTGCTGATTCCACACTTAGTGTAGGTAGCGATACGCTAAAACGTACTATCACAAATGTAGCTGCAGGTCGTGTGAATGCACAATCTACAGATGCAATTAACGGTAGCCAATTATATGCTGTTGCTAATACCTTGGGTAATTTAGCAAGCACTACAAAAGGTATTTTAGGTGGCAATGCAGCGCTTGACCCTGATACTGGCAACTTGTCGATGAGCAATATCGGCAACACTGGTAAAAGCACAATTCATGATGCTATTAAATTCAATAAAGACACTATAGATAAAGGCCTTAACTTCGATGCTAATACAGGTGGTGTTAAAAACAACCTATTAGGCTCTAAAGTTACTATCAAAGGTGACGGCAGCAATATCAATGCCGCAATTACACAAGCCAATGGTGATACAACTATCAACATGACTTTGGGCAATACTATCAAAGTAGGTACAGCGAATCCTATAACGATTGACGGCACTACAGGTCATGTAACAGGCCTTTAAAATAAGGATTGGAATGTAGATAGTCCTGTGGCTGTATCTGGCCGCGCCGCTACAGAAGATCAGTTGAAAAAGGTTAATGATAAAGTTAACACTAATAAGGCTCAAATTGACAAGAATAAACAAGATATCGCTGATAATAAGCAAAATATCACAAACAATGCCAACAATATCGCTCAAAACAAGCAAGACATCTCCACTATTAATACAAAAATTAATAAAGGCTTGAACTTTGCTGGTGATACAGGTACTGTAAGCAACAGACAATTAGGCGACACTGTAACTGTTAAAGGCGGTGCTACAGGCACATTGTCTGATGGTAATATCGGTGTTGTATCCGACGGCAATGGCACATTAAATGTGAAATTAGCTAAAACATTGACAGGTTTAGATAGCGTTACAGCTGGTAATACTAAGATTGATAGCAACGGTTTGACTGTAGGCGGTAAAACATATGTATCTCCAACAGGTCTCAATGCGAATAATCAAAAGATTACTAATGTTGCTAATGGTAGCGACCCTAATGATGCAGTAAACTATAGTCAATTACAAGCTGCTATCGGTGGTACAGCTAAAGCATCCACTGTAAAAGCAAAGGATGCGAATGTAACTGTAACAGAAAGTACAAACGCAGCAGGTGGTAAGGAATATACTGTTGGTTTAGGTAATAAAATTACCGTAGGTACAGCACATCCTGTAACTGTAGACGGTGATGCTGGTCATGTAACAGGACTTACAAATACAGATTGGAATGTAGATAATCCTGTGGCTGTATCCGGTCGCGGTGCTACAGAAGATCAGTTGAAAAAGGTTAATGATAAAGTTAACACTAATAAAACTGCTATTGATAAAGGTTTGAACTTTGATGGTGACTCCGGTGCAGTTATCAATAAAAAATTAGGTGAAAAACTGTCTGTCAAAGGCGGTGCAACAGGCACATTATCCGACGGTAATATCGGTGTTGAATCTGATGGCAATGGCACATTGAATGTGAAATTGGCGAAAACGTTAAGCGGTTTAGATAGCGTTACAGCTGGTGGTACTACTATCAACAACAGCGGTTTGACTGTAGGTGGTAAAACATATGTATCTCCAACAGGTATCAATGCAAATGACCAAAAGGTAACGAATGTTGCTAACGGGGATGTGTCTGCTAATTCCAAAGATGCAGTCAACGGCGGTCAATTGCACGATGCTAAAAATGAACTTATCAACAAGGGCCTTCGTTTCGATGCTGATAATAACGATGTAAAAACGAACAAACTTGGTTCTAAAGTAACAGTAAATGGTGATGGTAATATTACTACTGAAATTACGCAAACCGGCGATGATACTACAATCGGCGTTAAATTGAACAAAAATCTTAATGTTCAAACATTGACGGCTACAGATACTGTGAAAGCCGGCGGTGTAACAATGGGTAAACAGGCTGATGGTGCAAATCCTGGTAATAACGGCAATTATGTAACAGGACTTGATAATAAAGATTGGGATGCAGGTAACATCGTATCCGGTCGTGCAGCAACAGAAGATCAATTGAAAAAAGCGTTGGATACACAAAGTGCTAATGCTACAGATTACCGTTTGGTAAAAAATGCGGCTGCTGCGGATGGTGCTTATACAGTTGATTCTAACGGTGATGTTGACTTGACTGTAGAGGATAAAAACCATGCAGGTACAAAAGAAACTGTTAAGATTAAGGACGTTGCGTCTAAATCTAGCCTCGACAAATTAAATGATCGTGCTGTTAAGTATGATTTGGACAATAATGGTGCCGTTGATAAGACAAAAGTAACTTATGAAGGTTCTCCTTATGCTAATAAAACTGGTGGTACTCACGTAACAAATGTGGCGTATGCGACAGGTAATAATGGCAGTGAAGCGGTTAATGTGGATTACTTGAAAGATAAAATCAAAGATAGTGAAGATGCATTAACTAATAAAGGTTTGAAATTTGATGCTAACAGTGGTGGCGTAAAAACTAATAAACTTGGCTCTACAGTTATTGTTAAGGGCGAAGGTAATGATGCTGATGCTAATTATAGCGGTGAAAACATTAAAACTTTCATCACACAAGACAAAAATGGCAACACAACTATTGATGTGAAGATGAATAAAAACCTCAAAGCTGATAGTGTGGCTATTGCCGGTAAGCCGGGTCAAGACGGCGTTACACTTAAAGGTGGCGACGCTAAAAACGGTGTAGATGGTACAAGCATTAATCGTTTAGTGACTGAAGATAAAGATGGCAATACACATACGCTTGCAACCCTTGATGATGGTATGATGTACGGCGGCGATACAGGCAATGTAATTAAAAAGAAACTTAACAATCAAGTGAATGTTAAGGGCGGTATCTCCGATGAAAGCAAATTAGCTACTGAAGACAACATCGGTGTTGTTTCCGACGGTTCTGATACATTGAAATTGCGCTTGGCGAAAGAATTGAAAGGCTTGACGTCTGCTACTTTCACAAACGGCGGCAATAATACTGTTATCAATGGTGATGGCATGACCATCAATCGTGCTGGCGGCGATGCAGTAAGTCTTACAAAAGACGGCTTAAATAACGGCGGTAACAAGATTACGAATGTTGCTGATGGCACGGACCCTAACGATGCAGTTAATAAATCTCAATTGGATAAAGCTACAGCAGCTGCATCTACAACGGTATCGGCAGGTAATAATATTACTGTGACACCTAGCACCAATGCGAATGGTTCCAAGAACTATGAAGTAAGTCTTAAAGATCAAGTGACATTGGGCTCTGATGCTACGAAACAAATCGTGATGGACGGTACTACAGGTACCATCAAGGCTGGTGATAAAGTTACAATCGATGGCAATAAAGGTACGATTAAAGCTGGCAATGTAACAATTGATGGTGAAAACGGTACCATTAAAGCTGGTGACAAGGTAACTATCGATGGTAAAGATGGTAAGATTGCGGCAGGTAAAGTGTCTGTTGATGGTAAAGACGGTTATGTGACAGGTCTAGAAAACAAAGATTGGGATCCTGACAACATCACAAGCGGTCGTGCTGCTACAGAAGATCAATTGCAAAAATCTCACAAATCCTTGGATAACAAGATTAATAACCTAGGTGATGAAATCACGAAAAAAGGTATGAATTTCGCCGGTAATACAGGTGAATTCCACCGTGATTTAGGCCAAAAGGTTACTATCAAAGGTGAAGGTACAGAGTCTGACGATAAATACTCCGGCGAAAATATTAAAACAGTAGCCGACCAAGATGGTAATGTTAATATCAAGATGGCGAAAGACCTTAAGACTGATAGCTTAACTACCGATAAGGTAAAAGTTGGTAAAAACGGTCAAGATGGCGTATCTATTACTGGTCCTAATGGTGCTGACGGTACAGACGGCAAAGTAGGTATTACAGGCAAAGACGGTAAAGATGCTGTATCCATGTCCGGCAAAGACGGCGTTGGTCATATTGGTTTAACTGGTAAAGACGGCCGTAATGCGGATATTACCGTTGATAAAGGTGATCCAGACTTAGACGGTAATGTAATCACTCGTATTAAGTACCAAGATGAAAATGGTAAGACACATCAAGTGGCAACTAAAGACGATGGTATGAAATACGGTGGCGATAGCGGCTCCGTAATCAAGAAAAAGCTTAACGAACAAGTTAATGTAGTGGGTGGCATTACTGATGCTAGCAAGTTGACTACAGAGGACAATTTAGGTGTTGTATCCGATGGTACTGGCAACCTTAAGGTTCGTATGGCGAAAGACTTGAAAGGTCTTGAAACAGTAACCACTAAGGATGCTGCAGGTAATACTACTGTTATGAACGGTGGCGGTGTAACAATTACACCTGCTAGCGGTAATGCAGTAAGCCTTACTAAAGATGGCCTCAACAACGGCGGTAATACAATTACCAATGTAGGCCCTGGTGTAAACGGCACTGATGCAGTTAACGTAAATCAATTGAAAGGTGCTACAGATGGGTTAGCTAATGCTATTAACTCCGTAGCAGGCGAAACACAACGTGTAGGCGCACATGCGGCGGCTATGTCTGCATTGAAACCTATTCAATATGATCCATTGGAGCCAACTCAAGTAATGGCTGGTATCGGTAATTACAGAGGTGAAACTGCGGCAGCTCTTGGCGTTGCACATTACACAGCAGAAGATACAATGTTCCATGTAGGCGTATCTGTTGGTAGCCACCATAACATGGTGAATGCTGGTGTAACTCGTAAATTCGGTACTTCTGATGCTAAGAAAGCAGTTCCTGAACGTTACAAAGGTGGCCCTATTAGCTCCATGTACGTAATGCAAGATGAAATGACTGCTTTGAAAGCTAAGTACGAAAAAGTACAACGCGACAATGAAGAAATGAGAGCACAAATTGCATTATTGATGCAACAAGCGGGCTTGAAATAATATGAAATAACATATTGATACGGCAGTGCTTATAAAAGGCGCCAAAAGCGAAATGCTTTTGGCGCCTTTTTGCATGCAAAAAGTAGATGAAATGGTTGTTTGAGCATATATATGTCATGGTTAACTTGTAATGTAATTAAAATAGGTGAGTGATATAGGTGAATAATAATTGGATCATAATAGTTTACTAAGGTGAAATACATTTTTTTCATGAAGTTAATTTTATGCGAAAAAATTAGTACATTTAGCATATTCATAAGGTATATGACGGTCTTTTTGTATATTCATAAATATTTATGATTTAGAAGTGAGTGTAGAGTGAAAAATTTTTTACTTTTAGTATAGAATATGATATGTTTAATATGATATGCATCGGTAAATAGCCATATATTAACTGTATTTTTACTTTTTAAAAGAAATATAAAATATTTTATTATATTCGCAAATTTTGATAGTTTTATGCAAGGAGTAAAACGAGATGAACCGAATTTTTAAAGTAATCTGGAGTCGTACAAAAGGGTGTTATGTCGTTGTGGCTGAAACAGCGAAGAATATGTCGAAACGATCGACAATGACTTCGGTGTTTGCTAAGATGCTCGGAATTTCTATCTGTACTGTTATGTTAGCAGGAGGGATTATACCAACTGAAGCGCAGGCATCTTCATTGCCATGGGGCGATAATGCTAAGGCTAAAAATGGTACTGTAGCGATAGGTGACAATAGTACAGCAATGGCAGATAATAGTGTGGCTTTGGGTACAGGTGCTACTGTTACAGAAACTAATAGGGCTGGTGTTGGTAATGTGCAAGGCGTTGCAATCGGAAGAAATGCAACCGTTGAAGTAAATAATGGTGTTGCTATCGGTAATTTGACAAAAGTAGCTTCTTTAAATGGCTTTGCCCTTGGTAATACATCCTGGGCCGGATATGATGAGGCCGGTAAGTATGTGGGTGCCGATAATGATCAGGCATTTGGTACCAATGCCAGAGCTTGGGGTGGATCCTCCATGGCATTTGGTAATAATGCGAAGGCATCTAAAGGCGGTGCCGTTGCTATGGGTAACGGCTCTCAATCTCGAGGCGACTGGGGCGTAGCCATCGGTAACGGTGCAAAAGCATTGGCAGCGGGTGCTCGCGCAATCGGTGCGAACTCTACAGCTGACGCTACTAATGCTGCTGCTATGGGTTGGGATAGCGCGGCTAGCGGTGAGGCTTCTATTGCTATCGGTGAGACGGCAAAAGCGACGAAAAATAATTCTATTGCTATGAGTAAAGCTGCAATCGCAGCTGCAGATGATTCCATTGCCATCGGTAAAAATGCATTAGTTGATACGAATCAACAACGATCGATTGCATTAGGTGCCAACTCCAAGACGGCTAATGTGGTAAGTACGCCAAATCAGTTTGTAAATGGCTTGTGGTATAAGAATTTAGCTGGCGGCAGTGCTGACTCCACGCTTAGTGTGGGTAGTGATACGGTAAAACGTACGATTACAAATGTGGCGGCGGGGCGCATGAATGCTTCGTCTACAGATGCTATTAATGGTAGTCAGTTATATGCCGTAGCAAATAGCCTGGGCAATTTAGCCACTACTACTAAAAATATCCTTGGCGGTAATGCGGCGCTCGATCCTGATACCGGTAAATTAACGATGAGCGATATCGGTTTTACAGGTAAAAGCACGATCCACGATGCTATTAGATATAATAAAGACAATATTGATAAGGGATTGTTCTTTTATGGTGATAACTTTGTTCAGAACCAAGTAAAATTAGGTGACACAGTAAGAATAAAAGGTGGCGCTAGCGGTGCTTTGGCTGACAACAATATTGGGGTTCAAGCAGACGGAAATGGCACACTAAATGTGAAATTGGCTAAAAAATTAACTGGTTTGGATAGCGTAACAGCAGGAACTGCTACGATTGATAATAAAGGTGTGTCTGTAGGCGGTAAACTCTATGTATCAACCGGTGGTCTTAATGCTAATAATCAACAGCTTAGAGGTGTTGCAGACGGTTCCGGTAGTCAAGATGCAGTTAACTACGGTCAGTTGCAACGCGCAATTAATGGTACAGCTAAAGAAGCCATAGTAAAAGCAAATGATGATGGTAATATTACGGTAAGGGAAAACTCAACGGCGAAAGGTGGTAAGGAGTATACTGTTGGCTTAAACTATAAGATCACTGTAGGGAAAGGGGCGGCCTCGCATCCTGTAACCATAGATAGTGGTACAGGAACGGTCACAGGTCTTACCAATACATCATGGAATGTAAATAATCCAGCACCTGTTACAGGGCGTGCTGCTACGGAAGATCAGTTAAAGCGGGTTAATGAGAGAGTTAATTCCAATCAGTATTTTATTAATCAAAATACGCAGAATATCTCAGATAACTCAAGCCGTATTGGTGCCAATGCACGAAATATCACAAAAATACAAGGTGATATTACTACTAATAAGAATGATATTAACACTATCAATAATACTCTTGAAAAAGGGCTCTATTTTAGCAGCGATACAGGTGCTTCGATTAAGAGAAAATTAGGTGATACTCTAGTCATTAAAGGCGGTGCTACAGGGGCATTATCCGATAATAATATTGGTGTTGTATCCGATGGTACCGGTAGATTGACTGTAAAGTTGGCAAAATATTTAACAGGATTAGAGAGCGTTAATGCAGGAAATACTACTATTAGTAAAAATGGTTTGAGTGTAGGTGCTAGAACCTATGTAACACCTGATGGCATCAATGCTAATAATCAAAAGATTACTGGTGTTGCTAATGGTACAGCGCCTAACGATGCGGTTAATTTCAGTCAATTACAAAGTGCTATCGGTGGTACTGCAAAGGCGACTACAGTAAAATCAAAGGATGCAAATGTAACCGTAACAGAAGGTACCAATGTGAATGGTGGTAAGGAATACACTGTTGGATTGGGCAATAAACTTGCGGTAGGTACGGCACATCCTGTAACTGTGGACGGAACCGCAGGAACTGTAACAGGACTTACTAATGCTGCTTGGAATGTAAATAATCCACAAGCCGTAACTGGTCGTGCTGCAACGGAAGATCAGTTAAAAACTGTTAATACGCAAGTCAATACAAATAAGGATAAAATAGCTCAGAACACAACTGACATTGCTCAAAATGCGACTGATATCGGTAAGAATAAACAAGATATAACTAAGAACAAGACTGATATAGCTCAAAATACTACTGATATCGGTAAAAATAAGACTGATATTGCACAAAACAAGCAAAATATTACTCAGAACACACAAGATATTGCGACTAATAAAAATGCTATCTCTACAATCAATACAACTATTGCTAAAGGTCTAAATTTTGATGGAGACAGCGGTGCTGTAATTAACAAACAGTTGGGCGATAAGCTTAGCATCAAGGGCGGTGCAGCGGCTGCGAATTTGACGGATAATAATATCGGTGTCGTATCTGATGGCAGCACATTAAATGTAAAACTAGCTAAAACATTAACCGGTTTGGATAGCGTAACGGCTGGGGGTACAACTATCAATAGTAGTGGTTTGACTGTAGGCGGTAAGACCTATGTAACTCCGAACGGCATCAATGCGAATGACAAGAAAATAACTAATGTTGCTGATGGTGACGTAGAGGCTAATTCCAAAGACGCAGTTAACGGTGGTCAACTTCATGCGGCTAAAGCCGAATTAAATAACAATATTAATAATGCTAAAACTGAATTAAACAAAAATATCGGTGATGCCAAAACTGAGCTCAATAAAAATATTAATGACGCTAAAACTGAACTGAATGGCAATATAGATAATGCTAAAACCGAGCTAAACAATAATATATCGACCGCAAAGAATGATGTGATTAATACAGGCCTTAAGTTTGATGCGGATACAGGTGGAACTAAGACCAATAAACTGGGTTCCAAGGTAACGGTAAATGGCGATGATAATATTACGACAGAAATCAGTCAAACTGGTGACGATACTAAGATCGGTCTTAAATTAAAGAAAGATCTCAATGTTACTACTGTTACTGCCGCTGATACTGTGAAAGCTGGCACTGTGACTATGGGCAAACAATCAGGTGGTGCCGGTGGTGCAAACGGTAACTTTGTGACAGGGCTCGATAATAAGTCTTGGAATGCGGATAATCCTCAAGCTGTAAGTGGTCGTGCTGCAACAGAAGATCAGTTGAAATCCGTTAATGATAAGGTCAATACAAATGTAACTAATATCAATAAAGGATTAAACTTTAACGGTGATAGCGGTGCTGCGATTAATAAAAAATTAGGCGACACTGTTACCATTAAAGGTGGTGCTACGGCGGATCTTACAGATAATAATATCGGTGTCGTATCTGATGGCAGCACATTAAATGTGAAGCTGGCTAAAACATTAACCGGTTTGGATAGCGTAACAGCTGGTGGAACAACCATCAATAGTAGTGGTTTAACCGTAGGTGGCAAGACCTATGTAACTCCGAGCGGTATCAATGCAAATAATCAAAAGATTACCGGTCTAGCAAAAGGCACAGACCCTACTGATGCGGTTAATTTTAGCCAGTTACAGGATGCTATCGGTGGAACTGCTAAGGCAAGTACTGTGAAAGCTAAGAACAGCAATATCACTGTAGATGAAGGTACAAACGCAGCTGGCGGTAAGGAATTTACAATCGGACTAGGCGATAAAATCACCTTAGGAACTGCTAATCCTGTATCTGTGGATGGTACTACAGGTACAGTAACTGGCCTTACCAATACTGCTTGGGATGTAGATAATCCACAAGCCGTAACCGGTCGTGCTGCAACAGAAGATCAGTTGAAATCTGTTAATACACAGGTTAATACAAACAAGGATAAAATAGCTCAAAACACAACTGACATTGCTCAGAATACGACTGATATTGATAAGAATAAACAAGATATAACTAAGAACAAGGCTGATATTGCTCAAAATACGACTGACATCGGTAAAAATAAGACTGATATTGCACAAAATAAACAAAATATTGCTCAAAATACGCAAGATATTACGACTAATAGAAATGCTATTTCTGCCATCAATACGACTATTGCTAAAGGTCTTAACTTTGATGGAGATAGCGGCGCTGTAATTAACAAACAGTTGGGTGATAAGCTTAGCATCAAGGGCGGTGCAGCGGCTGCTAACTTGACGGACAATAATATTGGTGTCGTATCTGATGGCAGTACGTTAAACGTGAAGTTAGCTAAAACATTAACTGGTTTGGACAGCGTAACAGCTGGTGGCACAATCATCAATAGTGGTGGTTTGACCGTAGGCGGTAAGAATTATGTATCTCCAAATGGCATCAATGCGAATGATCAAAAGATTACCAATGTTGCTAATGGCGATGTGGCGGCTAACTCCAAAGATGCGGTGAACGGCAGTCAATTGCATGACACTAAAACTGAGTTAAATAAAAATATTAGCGATGCTAAGACTGAGTTGAATAAAAATATTGGTGACGCTAAAACTGAACTTACCAATAAAGGCCTTCGTTTTAATGCGGATAATAACGCTGAAAAAACGAATAAACTAGGCTCTAAGGTAACAGTAAACGGCGACGACAATATTACGACAGAAATTAGTCAAACTGGCGATGATACAAAGATTGGTCTTAAATTGAAGAAAGATCTTAATGTTACATCTGTTACGGCTACGGAAACTGTGAAAGCCGGCACTGTAACTATGGGTAAACAATCCGATGGTGCAAGCCCTGCTAATACGGGGAATTACGTAACAGGTCTTGATAATAAGACATGGAGCGTAACTAATCCGACTGCTGTCAAGGGACGTGCTGCAACAGAAGATCAATTGAAGACAGTTACTGAAGCTATTAAAACTCAAGGCGATAATGCAACGGACTTCAGTCTCGTTGCGAATCCTACGGCAGGCTCTAATGGTGATTATACTGTAGATGCTAACGGTGACGTAGCATTGACCGTACAGGATAAGAACCATCCGGTTCAAACAAAAACCGTAACAATTAAGGATGTGGCGTCTAAATCCGAAATGGATAAAGGCTTGAACTTTGACGGTGACTCTGGCACGACTATCAACAAGAAGCTAGGTGGTACTGTTGCCATTAAAGGTGGAGCTGCAGCTGCAGATTTAACAGATAATAATATTGGCGTTGTATCTGACGGCAATACATTGAACGTGAAGTTAGCTAAAACATTGACTGGTTTGGACAGCGTAACAGCTGGCGGTACAACCATTAATAGTGGTGGTTTGACCGTAGGCAATAAGACCTATGTATCTCCAAACGGCATCAATGCGAACGACCAAAAGATTACCAATGTTGCTGATGGTAATATTGCTGCTAATTCCAAAGATGCGGTGAACGGCGGTCAATTGCATGACGCTAAAACTGAGTTAAATAAAAATATTAGTGATGCTAAGAGTGAACTTACCAATAAAGGCCTTCGTTTTGACGCAGATAATAATGACGAAAAAACGAATAAACTAGGCTCCAAGGTAACAGTAAACGGCGACGATAATATTACGACGGAAATCACGCAAACTGGTGACGATACGAAGATTGGTCTTAAATTGAAGAAAAATCTTAATGTTACATCTGTTACGGCAGCGGAAACTGTGAAAGCTGGCACTGTAACCATGGGTAAACAATCTGATGGTGCAAGCCCTGCTAATATGGGCAACTACGTAACTGGTCTTGATAATAAAGCTTGGAGTATTGATAACCCTACGTTTGCATCTGGCCGTGCAGCAACGGAAGACCAATTGAAAACGGTTAGTGATGAAGTTAAGAAACAAGGTGCTAGTGCAACGGACTTCAGTCTTGTTGCTAATCCTACGGCGGGTTCTAATGGTGACTACACTGTAGATGCTAACGGTGACGTGGCATTGACAGTTCAAGATAAGAACCATCCGGATCAAACGAAAACCGTAACGATTAAAGATGTGGCGTCTAAATCTGAAGTGGATAAAGGCTTGAACTTTGATGGTGACTCAGGTACGACTATCAATAAGAAGCTAGGTGGTACTGTTGCCATTAAAGGCGGAGCTGCGGCGGCAGATTTAACGGATAACAATATTGGCGTTGTATCTGATGGCAATACATTGAACGTGAAGTTATCAAAAACATTGACCGGCTTGGACAGCGTAACAGCCGGCGGTACAACCATCAATGGTGGCGGTTTGATCGTAGGCGGTAAGACCTATGTATCTCCAAACGGCATCAATGCAAACGACCAAAAGATTACCAATGTTGCTGATGGTAATATTGCTGCTAATTCTAAAGATGCGGTTAACGGCGGTCAATTGCATGACGCTAAATCTGAGTTAAATAAAAACATTAGTGATGCTAAGACCGAGTTGAATAAAAATATTGGTGATACCAAGGCTGAATTAAATAAAAATATTAGCGATACTAAGACCGAGTTGAATAAAAATATCAGTGATACCAAAACTGAACTCAACAATAATATTAATGACGCTAAGACTGAACTGACCAATAAAGGCCTTCGTTTTGATGCGGATAATAACGATGAAAAAACGAACAAGCTAGGCTCTAAGGTAACAGTAAACGGCGACGAAAATATTACGACAGAAATCAGTCAAACTGGTGACGATACGAAGATCGGCCTTAAATTGAAGAAAGATCTTAACGTTACTACTGTTACGGCTACGGAAACTGTGAAAGCCGGCACGGTAACCATAGGTAAACAGTCCGATGGCGCAACCCCTGCTAATACGGGCAACTACGTGACTGGTCTTGATAATAAGACTTGGGATGCAGGTAATGTCGTATCCGGTCGTGCTGCAACAGAGGACCAATTGAAACAAGCCTTGGCAGGTCAAACTGATACAGGCCTTAAATTCAATGCCAATGTAGGCGGTGTACAAACTAATAAATTAGGCTCTACTATCACTGTTCAAGGTGAAGGCAAAGCTGCTAATGCCGACTATAGTGGTGATAATATTAAGACTTTCATCAAACAAGATGCTGCAACAGGTAATACAACAATTGATGTAAAAATGAACAAAAACCTTAAGGCTGAATCTGTGAAAGTCGGCAAAGACGGTAAGGACGGCGTATCTCTTACAGGTCCGGATGCGGCGAATGGCACCGACGGTAAGGTAGCTGTTACAGATAAAAACGGCAAGGATGTTGTGTCCATGTCGGGTAAAGACGGCGTAGGTCACATCGGTTTAACTGGTAAAGATGGTCATAGTGCGGATATTATCGCTGATAAAGGTGCTGCTGATATTAATGGAAATGAAATCACGCGCATTAAATACAAAGATGAAAATGGTACAACCCATGAAGTAGCAACCAAAGATGATGGCATGGCATACGGTGGCGACTCCGGTACTACCATCAAGAAGAAACTTAATGAACAATTGGACATTAAGGGCGGTGTCACCAATGAATCTGAGTTGACCGAAAACAATATCGGTGTTATTAGCAAAAATAATATCCTTAATGTTCGTTTGGCAAAAAATCTGAAAGGCCTAGATTCCATAACTTTCAACAATGGCACTAATGGTGCAAACGGTAAAACCGTTGTTAATGGTGAAGGCATGACCGTTCAAGATAAGGATGGCAACCCGTTGACTGCTATTACAAAGGACGGCGTGAAGATTACCAATGGTCCATCTATGACGAAAGATGGTATTGATGCAGCCGGCAATAAGATTACAAACGTAGCTGACGGTACAAATCCTAAGGATGCGGTTAATAAATCTCAATTGGATACAGCGGCTAACGCTGCTAAGGCAATCGTAACAGAAGGTAATAATATCAAAGTTGATAAGACCATTAATGGTGATGGCTCTACAAATTACAAAGTAGGCCTCAAAGACCAAATAACAATGGGAACTGATGCTACGAAACAAATTGCGATGGATGGTACAACCGGTACAATCAAAGCCGGTGACAAGGTTACAATCGACGGCAACAAAGGCACCATTAAAGCAGGTGATAAAGTTGAAATCGATGGTAATAAAGGTACCATTAAAGCCGGTAATGTTGCGATTGACGGTGAAAATGGTACAATCAAGGCCGGTGACAACGTAACAATCAACGGAAAAGACGGTAAGATTGATGCCGGTAAAGTGTCTGTTGATGGCAAGGACGGTCATGTGACAGGTTTGGAAAACAAAGATTGGGATCCTAACAATATCACAAGTGGTCGTGCTGCTACAGAAGATCAATTGCAGAAGTCCCATAAAGCCTTGGATAATAAGATTAATAACTTAGGTGATGACATTACGAAGAAAGGCATGGATTTTGCCGGTAATACAGGTGATTTCCACCGTGATTTAGGTCAAAAGGTTACCATCAAAGGTGAAGGACAAGGGGCCGATAGCGATTATTCCGGCGAAAATATCAAAACAGTAGCCGAAAATGGTAATGTTACTATTAAAATGGCTAAGAACCTTAAGACCGATAGCATTACTACCAAAACAGTTACTGCTGATACGGTCAATACTGATAAGGTGAAAGTCGGCAAAAATGGTCAAGATGGCGTTTCCATTACAGGTCCAGACGCTGCGAATGGTACAGACGGCAAAGTAGCTGTTACAGGTAAAGACGGTAAAGATGCTGTATCTATGTCGGGCAAAGACGGCGTTGGTCACATCGGTTTAACTGGCAAAGATGGTCGCAATGCGGATATAACTGCTGATAAGGGTGATTCTGATCTTGGAGGCAATTCTATTACTCGTATTAAGTACCAAGATGAACAGGGCAAGACACATCAAGTGGCAACCAAAGACGATGGTATGAAATACGGTGGCGATTCCGGTAATGTGATTAACAAAAAGCTTAACGAACAGGTAAACGTAGTCGGTGGCATTACTGATGCTAGCAAGTTGACGTCCGAAGATAATTTAGGCGTCGTATCTGACGGCACTAATCTTAAAGTTCGTATGGCGAAAGATTTGAAAGGTCTTACATCTGTAACTACTAAGGATGCTGTAGGTAACTCTACGGTTGTAAACGGCAGTGGCATAACCATTACTCCTGCTAGCGGTAACACCGTAAGCCTCACTAAAGATGGATTGAATAACGGTGGTAAAACAATTAGCAATGTAGGCCCTGGTGTAAACGGCACGGATGCGGTTAACGTAAATCAATTGAAGGGTGTTACGGAAGGAATGGCTAATGCTATTAATTCCGTGGCGGGCGAAACGCAACGTGTAGGTGCTCATGCGGCAGCTATGTCTGCGTTGAAACCGATTCAATATGATCCGTTAGAACCAACTCAAGTGATGGCTGGTATCGGCAATTACAGAGGTGAAACCGCAGCGGCGTTAGGTGTTGCACATTATACATCGGAAGATACTATGTTCCATGCAGGCGTATCTGTTGGTAGTCGTCATAATATGGTGAATGCCGGTGTAACTCGTAAATTCGGTTCTTCTGATGAGAAGAAGGCTATTCCTGAGCGCTACAAGGGCGGTCCTATCAGCTCTATGTACGTAATGCAGGATGAAATGACTGCTTTGAAAGCTGAAAATGCACGCATGAAAGCGCAGGATGAAAAATTAACTGCAGACTATGCGGCATTGAAAGAAGACAACCTTCGTCTACAGAAAGATAACGAAGAAACTAAACGACAATTAGCTCTTATTATGAGTCGTTTAGGCATGTAATTCATACCTGTTTCATCTTACGTTCATGCGATAAAAAGCGAGCTGATGTACCAGAAAATACCCATGAAAATTAGATGATTTTAACCCTATATGGTATATAAAATGAAAGAACGAAAGTCTACTGTGAAAGGACTTTCGTTCTTTTTTTGTGTTTGACTTCACAAACTTTTCATAATAGTGTATAATACAGAACATATAATTTTAATCGAAAATTATAAATGTGATTAATTTACTATAAAATCATTAGCTTTAGATTATAAGTGTTGTTTGGCCCATTGTTGTAAGGGTTTTTATGATTGAAAATATATTTAAATGAGTAAGAAAATCAATTTTTAAAAGAAGTTTAAAGTTCTGAAAATAAATGAGCGAAATATGAAAAAAATATATTTACATTCATAAACTAATCTGATATTTTATATGTATAGTAATTAAATTTTTGATGAAAATTTTATTATTTTTAGTGTTTTAGTGTTGGTTTTAGAATCCCTTATAAAACTGTGTGAAAGGTAGGTACTACTAAATGAATCGTATTTATAGGGTAATTTGGAGTCAGGTACGGGGCGCATATGTCGTTGTATCTGAAATCGCAAAAAGCCATACTCGTGGCTCCAAAAGCTTTGTTAGTAATTCCGCTAAAGCTTCGGTAAAAGTTGGCTTGGCGGCTATGGTGTTGACCTGCGGTAGTGGGTTGGTTTCGAATGTTCAAGCGGGGGATAAAGGTTTCTCTGTTAATCCAGAGCTTGGTGAAAACGCTGTTTTTAATTGGTTAAAACCTAAACCTGGTGCACCTGAAATTCTAATGTATGATTATGAAACGCCTGGTAACCCTGGTACTGGTAAAGAAGTTAATCCTGGAAATAAAACTAGACTATATACTAATAGTAAGGTATTTGGTATAGAACTTGGCAATAGTGCTAGTGCACGATCTCAAGATGGTTCGGTATCCGGTATTGCTATTGGTGACTACTCCAATGCTCGTGGATTAGGTATTGGCTTAGGTCAATATGCACAATCTAATGATATTGGTTCTATTGCGGTGGGTGCAGCAACAAAAGCCAACGGATTTAATTCACTAGCAATGATGCGTCAAGCCTATGCAGGTGCAAAATATGCTGCGGCTATCGGTACAGCAGCATCCGCACAGGGTGAAGCAAGCTTGGCGATGGGTCACTCCGCATTGGCAAAAGGTGCTCAGTCTATTGCTATCGGGTCAGCTAATCCTACGCCTTTCGAGGATGATAAGCATACTCAATATACAAAATATGACGAAAGTAGTAATACCCAAGCTAATACTGCTCGTGCTATTGCTATCGGTCAAGGTGCAAAAGTTGTAGCAGGTACAACTCGAGATCAAAAGGCTTTTGCTGATGGTGTAGCCATTGGTACTCAAGCTACTTCCAATGGAACTCAAGGGGTAGCAATTGGTAATCGTGCTGCTCATTATCGTGATAACGCAGTAGCTATTGGTAACAATGCTAAAACATATGCTGTAGACGGTGTTTCGATTGGTAATAATGCTGAAGCAGGTATTCCAAATGACCCTCAATATAAAGTAAATAACTCCGTTGCTGTAGGTAACTCCGCGCGTGCTCATGGTGGTTCCGGTGTGGCATTGGGTAATGATACTTATGCATTAGGCGGTTCCTCTGTAGCAGCAGGTAATGCGGCATGGGCATTAGGTGAACGTTCTACAGCTATCGGTAACAATGCTCATTCTGAAGGTTACGGCTCTATTGCTATGGGTCGTGAAGCTAGTGCTTTGAGTACTCAAGATGGGGACAAGAAAAATGTTGTGGCTATCGGTGATGATGCACAAGCAACTGGTTCTCGTTCTATCGCATTGGGCGTAAGCGCTCAAGCTGGTACATTAGAACGTGTACGTGATCGTAGTGTTTATAAAGATAATCCTGAATTAATCACTAAACTTAAAGCTCAAAAAGAAGTAACTGATGCTGTAGCAATCGGTAGCGAAGCAAGCGTACAAGAAAACGAAGGCTTAGCTCTCGGTAGCAAAGCAACAGTAAATAACGTTCGTGGTGTTGCGTTAGGTGCTAATTCTGTAACAGCTGCTCCTGTGAGTACTGCTAGTGAAACTATTAACGGCTTGAAATATAACTATGCCGGTGGCACTGCTGATTCCACAGTTAGCGTTGGTAACAATTCTACAAAACGTACAATCACTAACGTAGCTGCTGGTCGTGTGAATGCACAATCTACAGATGCTATTAACGGTAGCCAGTTATATGGCGTTGCTAATGCAGTAGGTAATGTAGCTAACAGCACTACAAATATTTTGGGCGGTAATGCTAAGGTTGACCAAAACGGTACTATCACCATGACTAATATTGGTGATACAGGTAAAAACACTGTTCATGAAGCAATTAAATCCGCAAACTCTGGCTGGGAACTTCAAGTTAATGGCCAAAAGGTAAAAGACGTAAAAGCGCCTAACCGTACAGTGAACTTTAACGCTGGTAATAATATTAAATTAGAAGGTTCTGGAGACAATGTTACGGTTGCAACTGTTGATGACGCAAGATTCAACTCCGTTACAACAGGCAATGTATCCATGAGCACAAGAGGTATCAATGCTGGTGGGTATCAAATTACCAATGTACAATCTGGCGGTGATACTTTAACTAATGCTGCTAATATCGGTGATATCTCTCGTATTGCGGCTAAATACGATAAATACTTACAACGTGGTGCTGCTACTTATGAAGCAAACGGTAACGGCAAAATTAACATGACCGGTACAAATGGTTTGACTGCTGAAGTAACAGGTTTGAAAAATACGTATGTTACATCCGGTACAGTATCCAATGACGGTAAGAGATTGACATTGACACGTAATGACAATCAAACATTCGATGTTGATATCTCTAAAATCTCTAATGGTCTTTCCAAAACTGACTACCGCTTGATTGCAAACCCTGCAGCAGGCAGCAACGGTGAATATAAAGTAGCTGCTGACGGTAGCATGACATTGACTGTTGCGGATGCTGATGGTTCCAATCCTAAACAAGTTAAGTTGACGAACCTTGCTTCTAAAGAGCAACAAGATATTAATACTACTAATATCACAAATAACACTAATAAAATCGCTAAAGGCTTGAGCTTCCAAGGCGATAATAATGTTAAAATCAATAAACAACTTGGCGATACTTTAGGCATTACTGGTGGCGCTACAGGTGCTTTATCTGACAATAACATCGCTGTTGTAGCTAAAGACGGTAACCTTAATGTTAAGTTGGCAAAAGACCTAACAGGTTTAAACAGCGTAACTGCAGGTTCTGTTCGTGTAGGTAAACATAGCGACAATAAAAACTATGTAACTGGTTTGGACAATAAAGAATGGAATGTTCAAAATCCTACGATCACATCTGGTCGCGCAGCAACTGAAGATCAGTTGAAAAAAGTGTCTGATGAAATCAAGACTACTAATGCAGCTAAAACAGATTACCGTTTGATTAACAATACAAATTCTGCAGATGGTTCTTACTCTGTAGAAAACAATAAAGTTGATTTAAAAGTTAAAGATGAAGCTCATCCTAATAGTCCTGCTAATACGGTAACAATCAACAATATCGCATCCAAAACTGAATTGGATAAATTGACAGAACGTGCTGTTAAATATGATCTTAACGGTACTACTGTTAATAAAAACAAGGTTACTTTGGAAGGCCAAGGCGGTACAACAATTACTAACTTGAAAGCCGGCGAAGTATCCTCTACTTCTACAGATGCTGTAAATGGCAGCCAATTGCATGATGTAAAAATCGAAGCAGGTAAACATTCAAAAGTAACTGTTTCCGATGATAACCTCAAATTGACAACTACTCCTGCTACAAGCACTGAAGGTGCTAAATATGATCTTCGTTTGAACAACAAAGTGACATTGGGTAGTGGTAACAATCAAGTAGTTCTTGATGGTACTGCAGGCAGAGTGACTGCTGGTGCTGTTGTAATGGGTGCTCAAACTGTTCAAAATACGAAACATGCAAGCGAAACTGGTAATTATGTAACTAATTTGAGCAATAAAAACTGGGATTCCACATCTATCGTATCCGGTCGTGCTGCGACTGAAGATCAGTTGAAAAAAGTTAGCGAACAAATTACTCAACAAGGTAGCAGTGCAACTGACTATCGTCTTGTAAGAAACTCCAGCGCTGACGGCTCCTACAAGGTAAGCGACAATGGTGAAGTATCCTTGACTGTAGAGGATAAAAACCATGCAGGCGTTAAAGAGCAAGTTACAATCAATAACATTGCATCCAAATCTTCCGTAGATAAATTGACTGATCGTGCAGTTAAATATGACATCAATAACGGTGTTGTTGATAAAACTAAGGTAACATTGGAAGGTGCTGACGGCACTACAATTACAAATGTAAAAGAAGGTGCTGTAACAGCTACATCTAAAGATGCTATCAACGGTAGCCAATTGTTCAAGACTAAAGAAGAATTGATCAATAAAGGCATGAAATTCGGTGGTGACTCCGGTAACGTAATCAATAAAAAACTTGGTGAACAAGTAAACGTTAAAGGTGGCATTACAGACGCATCCAAATTGACTGCTGAAGATAACATCGGTGTTGTATCTGATGGCTCTAATGACTTGAAAGTTCGTTTGGCTAAAGACCTTAAAGGTTTGAACAGCGTAACTGTAGGCGATACAAAAGTTACTTCCAACGGTGTAACTATCAGCAATGGTGCTACAAACAATGCATCTGTATCTCTTACTAAAACTGGCTTGGATAATGGTGGTAACAAGATTACTAACGTTGCTCGTGGTACAATCGATAGCGATGCAGTAAACTTGGCGCAATTGAAAGAAGTATCCAACAGTGCATCTGCAGCAAATACAAAGGTAGCTGAAGGTAAAAACATTAAAGTTGATGAAAGCATCGACAATGTAACTAAAGCTAAAACATATACTGTAGGCTTGAAAGATGAAGTAACATTAGGCACAGGTAATACAGCTATCAATATCAACGGTACAACAGGTATCGTGAAAGCTGGCACTGGCGATAATGCTGTGACTATCAACGGCACAAATGGTACTATCAACTCCGGTAAAGTAACTATCAATGGTACTACAGGTACTGTTAACGAATTAACTAACAGAACTTGGAATCCTAATGCTATTACTAATGGTCAAGCTGCTACAGAAGATCAATTAAAAGTAGTAGACAATAAGATTGATACTACAAAAACTGAAATCGTAGAAAAAGGCTTGAACTTCCAAGGCGATGCAGGTACTGCAATTCATAAAGACCTTGGCCAAACATTGAAAATCTCTGGCGGTCAAGCTGACGCATCTAAACTTTCAGAAAATAACATCGGCGTAGTTAATAACAACGGCGTATTGAATGTTAAACTTGCTAAAGATTTGACAGGTTTGAACAGCGTAACAACTGGTGCTACAACTATTAATAACAATGGTTTAACAATCGGTGGTAACACATTTGTTACAAGCAACGGCTTCAATGCTAACGATACTCAAATCACAAACGTGAAAGCTGGTACAGAGGATAACCACGCAGTTAACCTTAAACAGTTGAAAGAAGTATCCAATAACGCAGCGGCAGCTAAAACTGTTGTAAAAGCTGGTAAAAACATCAATGTAACTGATTCTGAAGATCCACTTACTAAAGCTAAGACTTATACAGTTGGTTTACAAGATACAGTAACATTGGGTTCTGGCAATACTGCTGTTAATATCGACGGCACAAAAGGTATTGTGAAAGCTGGCGAAGGCAATAATGCTGTAACTATCAACGGTACAAACAGCACAATTAATGCTGGTAACATAGCGATTGACGGTGTAACAGGCAATATCAATTCCGGTAAAGTTCTTGTTAACGGTGCTAAAGGTACTGTAAACAACTTAACAAATATCACTTGGGATGCTGACCATATCACAAGCGGTCAAGCTGCAACAGAAGATCAATTGAAAGTTGTTGATAAGAAAATTACTGACAATGGTAGTAACTTGACTAAGAAGGGCTTGAACTTCAAAGGCGATGACGCTACAAGCATTCATAAAGATCTTGGCGAAACATTAGATGTTGTAGGTGGTACTTCCGATAAAGCTAAATTGTCCGACAATAACATCGGCGTGGTATCTGAAAACGGTAAGTTGAATGTTAAACTTGCTAAAGAGTTGACTGGCTTAACAAGTGTAACAACTGGTGCTACAACAATTAATAACGAAGGTTTAACAATTGGTAGTAATAAATTCGTTACAGCTAACGGTTTTGATGCTAACAACACACAAATCAAAAACGTAAAAGCTGGTACTGATGGTAATGATGCAGTTAACTTGAATCAATTGAACGAAGTTAAAAATGCGTCTAACACTACAGTAGAAGGTAGCGAAAACATCAATGTTGATTCCACAGTAGACCCTAATACACACGCTAAAACTTATAAAGTAGCATTGAAAGACAATGTAACTTTAGGTTCCGGCGATAAAGCAATTAACATCAACGGTACTACAGGCATCGTGAAAGCTGGTGACGGTGCTAATGCTGTGACTATCAATGGTACAAATGGCACTATCAACTCCGGTAAAGTGACTGTCAATGGTACTACAGGTACTGTAAACAACTTAACAAATATCACTTGGGATCCTGCAAATATCACAAGCGGTCAAGCTGCAACAGAAGATCAATTGAAATCTGTTGATAAGAAAATCACTGACAACAGCACTGACTTGACTAAGAAAGGCTTGAACTTCCAAGCTGATTCTGGCGAATTAATTCATAAAGATCTTGGTCAAACATTGGATGTTGTAGGTGGCATTACTGAAAAATCTAAATTGTCTGACAACAATATCGGTGTGGTATCCGAAAATGGTAAGTTGAATGTTAAACTTGCAAAAGACTTAACAGGCTTGAACAGCGTAACTACTGGTCAAACAACTATCAACAACGATGGTTTGACAATCAACAACAAACAATTCGTTACAGCAAATGGCTTCAATGCTAACAATACGCAAATCAAAAACGTAACTGCTGGCGTAGAAGACAACGATGCTGTTAACGTTAAACAATTGAACGATGTGAAAGCTGCATCTAATACAAAAGTAGAAGGTAGCAAAAACATCAATGTTGATGAAACTGTAGATACTGTAACAAAAGCTAAAACTTACACAGTTGCATTGAAAGACACTGTAACATTAGGTTCTGGTAATAATGCAGTTAATATTGATGGTACAAAAGGTATCGTAAAAGCTGGTGACGGCGCTAACGCAGTAACTATCAACGGTGTAAACAGCACAATTAATGCTGGCAAAGTTGCAATCGATGGTGTAACAGGCAATATCAATGCAGGTAAAGTTCTTGTTAACGGTACAAACGGTACTGTAAACAACTTGACTAACAGAACTTGGGATCCTAATAACATCACTAACGGTCAAGCTGCAACAGAAGATCAATTGAAATCTGTAGATCAAAAAGTTACAGACAACAGTAAGAAAGGCTTGAACTTCCAAGCTGACTCTGGCGATTTAATTCATAAAGACCTTGGTCAAACATTGGATGTTGTAGGTGGCGTTTCTGATAAAGCTAAATTGTCTGACAACAATATCGGTGTTGTATCCGAAAACGGTAAGTTGAATGTTAAACTTGCAAAAGACTTAACAGGCTTGAACAGCGTAACAACTGGTCAAACAACTATCAACAACGATGGCTTGAGAATCAACAACAAACAATTCGTTACAGATAATGGCTTCAACGCTAACAATACGCAAATTAAAAACGTAACTGCTGGTGTAGAAGATAATGATGCTGTAAATGTTAAACAATTGAACGATGTAAAAGCTGCATCTAATACAAAAGTAGAAGGTAGCAAAAACATCAATGTTGATGAAACTCAAGATCCTACTACAAAAGCTAAGACTTACACAGTGGCATTGAAAGACACTGTAACATTAGGTTCCGGTAACACAGCTGTTAATATCGACGGTACAACTGGTATCGTAAAAGCTGGTAACGGTGCGAATGCAGTGACTATTAATGGTGTGAACAGCACAATCAATGCTGGTAAAGTGGCAATCGATGGTGTAACAGGTAACATCAATGCTGGTAAAGTTTTCGTTAACGGTGCAAACGGTACTGTAAACAACTTGACTAACATTACTTGGAACCCTAATAACATCATAAGTGGTCAAGCTGCAACAGAAGATCAATTAAAAGTTGTAGATAACAAAATTGATAAGAACACTGAAAACTTGACTAAGAAAGGCTTGAACTTCCAAGCTGACTCTGGTGAATTAATTCATAAAGACCTTGGTCAAACATTGGATGTTGTAGGTGGCGTTTCTGATAAAGCTAAATTGTCTGACAACAATATCGGTGTTGTATCCGAAAACGGTAAGTTGAATGTTAAACTTGCAAAAGACTTAACAGGTTTGAACAGCGTAACAACTGGTCAAACAACTATCAACAATGATGGTTTGACAATCGGCGGCAAGAAATTCGTTACAGCTAATGGTTTTGATGCTAACGATACTCAAATCAAGAATGTAAAAGCTGGTACTGATGGTACTGATGCAGTTAACTTGAATCAATTGAACGAAGTAAAAGCTGCGTCTGATACTAAGGTAAAAGCTGGTAAAAATATTGATGTTGAGGAAGAAATCAACGCTATTACAAAAGCTAAGACTTTCACTGTAGGCTTGAAAGATACTGTAACATTAGGTTCTGGTAATACAGCAGTTCACATTGATGGTACTAAAGGTATCGTGAAAGCTGGTGAAGGTACTAATGCAGTAACTATCAATGGTACAGAGGGCTCAATCAATGCTGGTAAAGTTTTAGTTAACGGTGCAAATGGTACTGTAAACAACTTGACTAACAGAACTTGGGATCCTAATAACATCACTAACGGTCAAGCTGCAACAGAAGATCAATTAAAAGTTGTAGATAACAAAATTGATAAGAACACTCAAGACTTGACTAAGAAAGGCTTGAACTTCAAAGGCGACTCCGGTGAAGTTATCCATAAAGACCTTGGTCAAACATTGGAACTTAAAGGTGGCGAAGCTGATGCTTCTAAACTTTCAAACGGTAATATTGGCGTAGTTAATGAAAACGGCAACTTGAACGTTAAACTCGCTAAGAACCTTAAAGGTCTTGATTCCGTAACTGTTGGTTCCGATCCAAACAAACAAGTTGTTCTTGATGATAAGGGCGTATCTGTAGGCGGTAAAACATACATTTCTAACGAAGGCTTAAACGCAAATAATCAAAAGATTACTAACGTGGCAGCTGGTGTAAATGATACAGATGCAGTTAACGTTCAACAGTTGAAGAGCAGCATGGCTGCAGCAACTACGACAGTGAAAGCTGGCGATAGTGGCAATACAACTGTAGAAACTACAGTTAATGCAGATAAGTCTAAAACATACACTGTAGATATCAAAAAAGATTTGAACTTACGCAGTGTAACTACAACTACAGATGATCAACAACACTCTACTGTAACAAACGGTAGAGGTGTTACAAGCACTGATACATTAGGTAATAAGACGGCTCTTACTGCAGGTAATGTACAAATTACTGATGGTCAAAAGAATATGACTCAGACAACAGCTAAAGGTGTACTTGTAGATAATCCAACTAAGTCCACTGAGTTGACTGTTGACGGTGTTGTAACTACTGATAAAAAGGACAAGAGCACAAGAACAACTGCAGATGGCATGGTTGTTACATCCGGCATGGGTAGTGAAAAAGTAACTACTACTGTTAGCAGCAACGGTGTTGCAATTACTACTCCTCCAGCAGGTCAAGGTTCCCCTAAAGATGGTACTGGTGCAGTAACATTGACTAAGGACGGCTTGAACAATGGTGGCAATAAAGTTGTTAACATGGCAAGCGGTTATGGCGAAGGCGAAGATATCAACAATATCGCTGATAATAGCAGCAGCTTAACAAATGGCGCTAACATCGGCGACTTGAAGAAAGGTATCGATGGCCTTAAGAAAGCGGGCTTGGACTTTGCAGGTGATAGAGGCGAATTCCATCGTGACCTAGGTCAAAAAGTGACTGTTAAAGGTGGCGTTACTGATGAAAGCAAACTTTCCACTGCAAACAATATCGGTGTTATCTCTGACAACAACGGCAGCTTGAATGTTCGTTTGGCAAAAGATATTACTGGTATCAACTCCATTACAACTATGGATAACTCCGGTCATACAACTGTGACAAACGGTAACGGTATCACAATCAAAAATAATGGTGGTGGCAGCGTATCCTTAACAAGCTCTGGTTTGAACAACGGTGGTAATAAGATTACTAACGTGGCACCAGGCGAAATTAGCTCCACTTCTACTGATGCTGTTAATGGTTCCCAACTTAATCGTGTTGCAAACAGCATGAATAATGTTGTAAACGAAGTTCGTCAAGTTGGTGCTATGTCCTCCGCGTTGTCCGCATTGAAACCTATGGCTTATGACCCTTACGAACCTACTCAAATTATGGCAGGTTATGGTAACTACCGTGGCGACTCCGCATTGGCATTAGGCGTGGCTCATTACAAAAATGAATCCATGATGTTACATGCTGGTGTTGCTTGGGCAGGCAGCAATAGCCATATGATGGCAAATGCTGGTGTAACTTGGAAAGTAGGTAACAGAGACGGCGAAGCAGAAACTGCAGATCGTTATCGTAAAGGACCTATCAGTTCTACATATGCAATGCAACGTGAACTTGCTGCAATGAAAGCTGAAAATCAAGGATTAAAAGGTGAAGTAGCTGATTTGAAAGCTGAAAATGAACAAATGAAAGCTAATATTGCTGCAATGATGGCAAGACTAGGTTTATAATACGTTCATACTGAACATTACGGGTTGAGGATTCCCTTCTGGGAGTCCTCCCACCCGATTTAATTCGTTGATAGAAAAGAGGAATATATAATGAAAAAATCCACTTTGCTTGCTTTCACAGCGGCAGTATTATTCGGCAGTGGCGTATTCCATGTTAATGCGGCATCTGCTACATTTGATGATCCATTGCTTTTACCAAATCCGGCTAAAGCGCCTACAACAGGTTCTGTTGTATTGGTTCCTGTGGCTAGCCCTCAGGCGGTGCAAAGTATCCATGAATTTGTGAAAGCATGGGAAAATGCGGAAAAACATATTGCTTTAGCTGAAAGCAAAAAGAATAATCATCAAGCGTTAACTAAAGAAGAAGCTAAATGGTTACATTCTAAAGATAAGCATAATTATGCTGATTATTTCCGTAAACATTCTTTAGGTTATGTACATGGCCAAGAAACTGCATTGAACTGGAATGGTGAAAACCGTAATAAAAACGAGTATAGCTATTACACATTCCCTAAATATGATAAGGACCAAGGTTACACAAATAGCTATGGTTACAATGTATTGCGCAGCATGGTTGATCGCATGAATGAATTGCTTCAAAAACAAAAGGCCGTTGGCGGTCCTTTGACTGATGAAGAAGCACAAGCATTGGAAGATGCTATGCTTGATATCATGGCTCAAGATCAAGAACATGTATCTAATGAAGAATTGCGTTATTACATGAACGAAGCAGTTTGGTTTGCTACAAAACAAACTGTAAAAAATATGTCTGCAGAAGAACCTTCTGTTGGCGATATGCACGAAATCAACCTTCGTGAAGCGATTCAAACAGATAACTAATTATCTAATACATATATAATTAAATCTTTATATGTATAACTTTTGTTGTATAGAGTATGCAGATGCAATACCTTATATATAAAAGTTTTTAATATGCAGTGTTGAGACGCAAATAAGGGATTCTATAAATACACTGTTATATAGGCAAGAAGCCGCAACAGAATGCAATATGTATTCTTGTTGCGGCTTCTTTTTATTTTAAATTCTCCTTATATGATATGTGTGGAAACGTGATATAACTCAAGTTTTAAATTTGTAAAATTAGGCTGTGAAAGTGTGTAAAAATAATGGCAAAAATTTTCTGAAATTTATAGTAAAATTTGCCCAAATTTTGTTGACATCAGTATATGGAAATGTTATTATATTCAAGTACCCCATATGAAGGGGCACAGATCTTTGAAAACTGAACAATGATAGGTAATCAATCGAAATGATTGAACATATGCCAGAGTGCGGGTTTTGACATAGTCAAAACCAACCATAATTCAAAGTTACTTAAAAGTAACGACAACAAATAATGAGCTATTCAAATAGCTTCAAGATATCTTGGAGAGTTTGATCCTGGCTCAGGACGAACGCTGGCGGCGTGCTTAACACATGCAA
>OKWB01000037.1_pt1 | contig 129214 bp, 121 predicted proteins | sample 1607211 | NCBI WGS metagenome assembly OKWB01 (sample SAMN07501056, study PRJEB24779) | human gut metagenome
GAACTTAAAATGGCGATGGAAGCAGTAATTTACTGGCCCCATCGCCTATAAAACCAACACGTTTTGTCCTATAACCCGAAAATTGAATTTACTATTCAAAATAACAATCAAAAAAGCTCCGTCAATGGCGGAGCTTTTCATATGTCATTATGCCTATTACATCAGCATCAGCATCAGCATCAGCATCAGCATCAGCAGGCATTATACTTCATTAAGTTTTTTATGCTGTACTTCCGCATTTGCTTTTTTGAAGATAAATGCATTGTTGATATGCTGACGCATAGCCGTTTCTGCTGCTACTTCGTCGTGGCGTTCAATAGCGTCTACGATTTGGTCATGTTCATCATCACAGTCATGTGTACGTACAGCATTGAAAGAACTGATGTACATGTCACGATTAACGCGTTCACGGAAACCTGCTAGATAATCTACAATACGTTCATTGCCAGAGTAATGAGCAATCATTGTATGGAATCGGCTATTCACATCAACACGTTCTGTGGCATCTTCAATTTCATGCATCTCTTTACAAAGGGTTCTTAGCTCTTGTACTTGCTCAGGTGTAGCATGACGAGCACATAATCTAGCACCAAGTCCTTCCATTACTTCGCGAACTTGGTAAAGTGCTACAATTTCTTCTGGAGTGTCAGCTTTTACAGTAACGCCTTTCCAAGGAACGATAACTACGAGATTATCTTTAGCTAATTTACGGAATGCTTCACGTACAGGTGTAGCACTCACTTGTAATTGTTCTGCAATCTTTACTTCGTTAAGCTTCTCTTGAGGCATCAATTCGCCTGTTAAGATAGCTGTTTTTAATGTTAAATATACTTGTTCACTGAGAGGTAATCTTTCGATAGAATCCACTGCGGACAATTTGTATTTATCTTTTGAACTTTGTCTTCCCATTACTAGCCCCTAAACCTTACTAACCATTCGTGCTTTCAGACTTTCAAAGAACGGTTAAAATGAGTATAATATAGTATACAACATATCTTAGAAAGTATGTTGTGCGAAATTAAGTATATACATTACAATTATAGAACTCATCATTAAGACTGTCAATTTAACTATAGATAATAGCTATATCTCATTTTTGAAAGTAAGGAAGTATACTATGAGCCGTTGTTTGATTATCATCAACCCTGTCTCAGGAGGAGGTGCAGCGCGCCGTTATGCCCTCGATTTACAATGGAAATTGAGTACCTTGTTCGAAACGATTGAGGTCAAATTCACCAGAGGCGAAGGCGATGCTACACGTTTTGCTAAGAACGCTTGTGAACGCGGGTTTGATGCCGTATTCTGCATGGGTGGTGACGGCACTGTTAACGAAACCGTTAATGGTATTGCCCAAGGTGGATTCTCCTGTACCTTTGGGTTTATTCCCGTTGGTACAGTAAATGATATGTCTCGTGCGCTCGGCATTCACCAAAATCCAACGCAAGCTATCAGACGTATCGATATCAATGAAACTCGAACCATTGATATCGGCCGTTGTAATGATCGGTATTTCTGCAATAATATTGCAGCTGGCGTTATTCCTAAGGTTGTAGATGAAGTTACACCAAAGGAAAAGAGCATACTCGGCCCTCTCGCGTATTTCTTGAGAGCAGGCCAAGCGTTGTTCACTACAAAGGACTACACGTACCGCATTAAAACAGAGGACGATGATTTCATTTGCAAATCTCCTCTCGTTTTAGCCCTACTTACCAATGTAGTATCTAGCTTTGAGCGTTTTATGCCAGAAGCCTCTGTAGATGATGGTTATATGCGTATCATCATCTTCAAAGAATATTTTATCCTCGATATTCTCAGCGTATTACCACTCATTATCAGTGGTGCCATCTATAACTCTCGTTATACAACGACATTAACTGTGAAAAAAGCTCATATCGAACTTCTATCTGACGTCGATGATTTATCGACCAATATGGATGGTGATGCAGGTCCTGCTATGCCAGTAGACATTGAAGTATTGCCGCGCGTACTCAAAGTATTTGCACCTGCAAAGCATAAAAAGAAAAAAGCCTTAAATCTGCCTAAACTACCACATATATAACAAGTAATTGGTAACACAAAAGCTCTCTATCAACGAATAGAGAGCTTTTGTGTTTATTAATTTATAAGAATCTATACACTTTAGTCCACGATGATTGCATCGTGCAAGCGGAAGCTATAAATATAGCAAGCTTTCACGGGCATCCCCGTCAATCGCTGCAAGGCCTCTTTATAGAGATCCATTTGGATTTTATAGCGCTTGATAAGGTCTTCTCCGGATGTAACACGATCCGTTTTATAATCTACGAGAACCCATTCTCCTTCCTCTTCAAAGGCCGTATCAATAATACCTTGAAGGAACAGATTTTCCCCGTCCTCTAAGGTGTCATATACGCGTTTTCCTTCAAAGAGCATGCTAAATGGCAATTCTCGCTCGATACGTTTTGCATTGATAAGGCGCTTACCAAGATCAGAGCTGAAAAATTTATACAAACTTGTATCGCTTAATAAATTTCGTTCTTCCTCTGTGAAAGTCCCTTTTCCCACCAATGCATCAAGCTCTTTCGTCAAAGAAGCTTGCGTATACTCAACAAGAGGTAACCATTGCATAGCTTCATGCATCAAGGTACCCCATTGAGCACCGGTCAATACATCCTCTTCAGACTGTAATGCTTGTGGCTTTCGACCGAATACGGAGTTTGCTAAGTCATCTGCTGAAACTTCTACCGTTGCAATTGGTTCATTCAAAGTATCAATAGTTCCTGCTTCAAGTTCTCGCTCTTGGAATCTTCGTTTCAATTCACTAACGGAGATTTTTGCGGTTCGGCGAGTAGCATCATTGTACGGATAGCTATAGTTGAATCGGTCCACGATTTCCTGCGGTAATTCTACGGAATTAACAGCTTGTAACTCTCGTACCTTGTTGATCGTAGTCTCGTCGATATCCGCTTTGTAATCGAGATCACCATAAAGAGAGCCATCATGGATTTCAACCTTTAAACGACACTGTTTATCCGGTAAATCAAAATAAGTTGGCCCTTCATGCTCGATGGCTACGCGCAATGGATTGCCACCAGCTAAATGACGAGCAAAGCCCATAATCATCCAGTCTAGATAGGTATTAGCTTGTGTAATAATATCTGTCGGTAACTGTTGAGTTTCTACGGAAGCCGCATTTTTAATGAGCTCACCTATGGTGCTTAACACACCTTTAGAATTTTTAAAGCCTTTAATAAAGCCTGTCATGAACAGCTTATCTCGTGCCCGTGTCAAAGCAACATAGAGAATGCGCTGCTCCTCCGCCTTGAGGGCCGCTTCTTTTACGTCTTTCACATAGAACCAAGGCATGGTCGGAAAGGATACTCGAATATCCGGGAAATACCCTTTCAAACCAAGACCTGCATTTTTATCTATAAGAAGTTCTGAACGCAAGTCCATCATGTTGAATCGCTTTTGAACACCAGATAGGAATACTACAGGGAATTCAAGGCCCTTACTCTTATGGATGGTCATGAGGCGCACCACATTATCCGCCTCGCTCACCACATTGGCAAGAGGCATATCTTGGTTGCTGTCGCGCAAGCTTTCCACAAAGCGCAAGAACCTAAAGAGCCCACGGAAGCCAGAGGCTTCATAGCCCTTGGCTCTATCGTATAATGCGAGCACATTGGCACGACGAACGAGACCATTCGGCATAGCTCCCACATAGTTTACATAGTCTTGAGATTCGTAAATATCCCACAGCAAATCGGTCACGCCGTGACGACGCGATAAGGTGCGCCACCTTTCCATATGCCCAATAAAGGCCAATAAACGCTCATCTTGAGCCTCTTGTGCATAGGCTGGCATAAGAGACCATAAGGATCCCTCACCAGACAGGCGCAATGCACCTAGTTCGTTGGCATCAAGGCCTACCAGGCCAGAGTGCAACACGGCAGCCATCGGCAAATCTTGTTCAGGATTATCTATGATGGATAACAACGCCAATAAGAGTTGAATCTCTTGGGCTTCAAAGTAACCGTCTCGCTCATTTACCACCGCAGGAATCCCCGCTTGACGCATGGCTTCTACGGCACGCGTGCCCCAGCCCGCCAAGGATCTGCGCAAGATAGCAAAGTCTCGCCACTCGATTTGACGGAATGTACCATCTGGATTTTGCACCTGCTTCTTAGTAGCATGGATTTCTTTGATTTTTTGAATGATAAAATCTAGCTCACGCTCGTTGTTTTCAGGATCATCCCCTTCATCTTCGTCACTTTCACTAGCACCAAGGGTATCCTTACTCACATCTAAGAGCTGTAATTCCACGTCACCACCGACCCAATCCTCTGGCGCATCCTCTACGATACGGCCAGGAATGAGCGATTCAGCCTCTGTGTAATTGAGCTCTGCCGCGTCTTCCGTCATGATTTGATAAAACAAAAAATTCGTTGCAGCCAAGATATTTTCGTGAGATCGGAAATTCTTCGCTAGGTCGATACGACGTTCTACCGCATCATTGCCGCCGTACGTATTATATTTCTCCATGAACAGAGAACTATCGGCCATACGGAAACTATAAATAGCCTGCTTCACGTCCCCCACGTAGAACCTATTATCGACACGAGAAATCAAGTTGATAATCGTCTCTTGCACGCCGTTCGTATCTTGGTATTCATCGACCATGATTTCTTTGAACGTATCTTGGAGCTCCTTCGCCACATCGGACGGCTGAGGGTCATCCTCTGTACCAGGTTCAACGAGAAGGGCCAAGCATAAATGCTCAAGGTCGCTGAAATCCATGATGCCTTGCTCTTGTTTCATATCCCGATACGCTTGGTGGAATGCAATCGTTAGCTCTACAAGGCCTTCTATGATTGGATATTGAGCCTTGAACTGTTCTTGCAAGGTAGCTTCCGGAACGGTGAATATAGCGGCTTGCATAGCTTTAAGGTCATCTTTATTTTGACCGCCCAAAGATTTAAACTCTGCCACCAATATAGGATCATAGGCTTGCGCCTCTTTGGAGCCCATGCGGAACTGATCCTTAATAAAGGTATCCATATGTTTACAAGCCTCCCCCATGTCGTCCCAAGTTTGAGCCACTGAAAGCATGCCTAGTGCAGCCAGTTGATTATCGTATATATTTTGCCATTTATGAGGCCCTGTCGGATCGAGCAAGATTTGTTCCATCCGCTCTAAGCGCTCGCGAATGCGATCGATGACAGCCATGTGATTCGACCACATATATTCACCCCACAACGTATCGCTAGGGTTTATGGTCATCGCCTCTTTATAAGGCTCTAACGCTTTTCGTAGCCATCCATCTGGATTGGCGAGGGACATGGCGTAGTTATACAGGGACATAATCTTCGCCGTTAAGCCTGCATCGGATTTATCATCGCTGAAGAAATCCGCTAGCTCATAGATATTATAAAGGCCCTCTTCATAGGATTTAGTTAATAAATCGGCTAATACCTCTTGTTGTAGCAATGCCATTTCTGCTTCATTGCCGATGCGCGCTGTCGGATTAATGTCGAGCTTATAGAAATAGGAACGAATCACCCATTGGCAAAAGGAGTGCAATGTAGAAATATGAGCCGAGGGCAACAGATTGAGCTGTCGTTCAAGGCGCGCTTGTAGTGCAGCATCATCTGTAGATTCCATGGCTTTAGCCAAGGCAAGGCCAATACGAGCGCTCATCTCTTGGGCCGCAGCCTTTGTGAAAGTTACAACCATGAGTTCTTGAACAGATAAGGGATTATCCATGTCCTTAAGGCGCGTAATAATGCGTTCTACAAGAACCGCAGTCTTACCTGAACCGGCAGCGGCCGCAACAAGTAAGGTCTGATTATCTAAGGAGGAATCCTTAGGCGCTATAATAGCAGACTCCTGCTCTGGCGTCCATTTAACACCCATGGTTTTCACCTCCTTCGCTACTATTATTTCCGTCGTTATTGTTATTTCCGTTATTGCGATTCCCATTGTTATCGCTATTTTCGTCGTTTAAGACCTCTTTCATCCGTTCTAATGCGTCATTCTCGGACAATCTAGACAAATAATTATATCGATTACGGCTAGAGTCAAAGCGACATACCGTTCTGTAATCGCAGAATGTACAAGGTCTAAGACCATTCAATTGATATGGCTTAATCGGAAACTGCCCGTCCCCAATATGACGACCCGTCTCAGCCATCACGTGATTTGTATAGCGGCACATTATGTCAAATTCACCTGTAGACTTAACCTTCCGCAAATCTCTGCTGGAAATGGTTTGATCTTTTTTCGTAGCAATCGGCACATAAGGCCCTCGCTTAGATCCATAAGACAAGAACTTATTGTCAATATGCGTCAACAACTCTATATCATCGGAGAAGTACCCACTGTTTTGCCAAGCATCGCTTTCATTAGCCAACGAAACGGCATCTTCATAAGATATAGGTGCATCAGCAGGGATTTTAGGGTTCTTCACGTAAGAGTAAACCACCGCCGCAGGGGACATAGATCCGCCATGTGTTTTACCATAAGCGGACTCCAAAGCCAACAGATAGGTCATGAGTTGCAGTTTAAGTCCATAATACACATCTTGGGCCGTCACATGAGCACCACCCGACTTGTAATCGATAACCATGCCATAGGTTTGATCATCCCGTGTATATTCGTCAATGCGGTCAATTTGACCGATGAGTCGCAAGTAACGGTCTTCACCAAGAGGGACCCGAATAGGATCCCAGCCACCTTGACGACCAAAATCTTGCTCTAAATACTTCGTATCAAAATCGCTGCGCTTAGACCACTCTATGAGGCGGTCTACCGTCACATGTAATGTTCTCTGTACACGCTGTTCAATGGCCTTTTGGTAGGCATCGCTCGTTTCTTCACCTAGCTGATTTTCTTGCAAGATTTCGTCTGCCACAGTACGGCATAGATTTTCTTGTTCCTCTTCGTCGAGGTCACGCCATTGTTTGTTATTTTCTAGTAGATAATTACCTAAGCGCTCTAAATTAGCATGCAAGAACGTACCGATTTCAGGAGCTCCAAAGGAGCGTACTGGACGCGGTTCTAGTTTCAAACCATATTGGGCATAGAACTTAAACGGACATTGTTGGTATCGTTCAAGGCGTGTCACAGAACCAGACATGTAGCCTTTAGACAAGAACAGCCCATTCACTAAATCCTGCGTTATGACAGGCACATCGTTATTATCTCGAATGCCACGTGACACCTCCGCTAAACGAGGACGATAAGTTTCGCTTTCACGAGCCCAGTTATAGAGTCCCCACCAAAGAGGATTGACCTCATAACCACTAAAGAGAGCCCCCCAACGCTCAGATAGCAATGACAGACTTTGGAGTGGGCGCCACACGTAATCTGCCTCTGTATCAGGTGCAATGGAGAGAGGAATATCTACTGCCTGATCTACGTACCCAAGAGATTCTAATCGCTTTACAACGAGGGATGGCTCAAGACCTGTTCCATCCTCACCAGAGCCCGCATAGGACAAGGTCAACGAATCGGATGCCCGTGTCATGGCGAGATATAATAGAAAATTCTCGTTGAAAGCCTTCGGCAAGGCCCCTTCTGCTAAGGTAATGCCTGCATCGGCCAATTCTTGACGCTCCTTATCCTTGATGAGGCCTTCATCTCCCATACTTTGAGGGAATACGCCTTGGTTGAGGCCCATTACGAACACCTTAGGCCACCACTGGCTGTAACCACGTTCGATAGTGGTAATCACCACATGGTCTAAAGACGGCGGAATCATAGAGTAGTTTACATCGCTAAGGCCTTCTTCGAGGAGGAGCATCATCTCATCCAGAGTCAATATTTCATCCTTCATGACCATAGAAATTTCGTCTATAAAGGAAAGAACCGCATTATACATCTGTTCATGACTAGCTTTGGATTCTTGATCACCTATAGTTTCTGCGTCCTTCGCCCATTCATAGAGCCGCTCTGGCACTTGTAAGATTTCTAATAAACCATAAAGTTGTGTACCCCACTCAGCCCCTGTATGACCCTCCGCATTAGCAGCAAAGTCAAACCATGGAGATAATATATCCATAATAGTTTCTCTTGCTTTGTTAACACGTGCTCTGCGTGGTGCATCTACGTAGCTCTCTTCATCTTGCCCCTCATGAAAGCCTCGTAAGTACGGCCAGCTTTCACGTTCCCATTTATAATGGTCGATACCAAACTCGAGAACATAGTTCTCTAACTCATCTACAGCCTCACGAGTAAGCGGCATCAAGTCTGTCTTGAGCAAGAGGAACATGCTGTCCCGACTATAGTTATAACGCACGATATCAAAGAGAGCCGACAATAGCTCACCTAATGGATGGTTTTTCATAGGCCGCTGACGGTCGATAAAGTGCGGAATGCCGTAGCGAGCAAAAACCTTTTCTAAAGTGTCACCATAGGTTTCAGACTCGCGGAGCATGATACATACATCTCGGTAACGAGCCTCTTCAGATGATTCTATATAGGCTAAAATACGACGAGCCACCGCATCGGCTTCGCGTTCCCTGTTATAGCCTCGAATAAGCGGAATCGTTGCATCTGTAGTATTTTTCTTACTAGGGCTAGCAAAATAATTAGCCTCTAGCTCTTGAACGATTTGAGGGCCTCGTTTCCCATCAAAGCCAACCCAGTTGATACTAGAGCCATAACGAGCAACTAAGGTGTCGTAAATCTCTAAAGGGCGGCTGAAAAGATGCTCCCCTCGACGAGCTAAATTTAACGCCTTTGGGGCCATCGGTAAATCGATAGTAATAACGGCTTCCTTTGCCAAGTCAAACAAGGTATAAATCAACTCGTAGTGTGTGGGCGTAAACCAATGAAAACCATCGATAAAGACGTGGCTATTCTCCATGAGAGGAGATTGTGGCAAAGCCTCTACGATTTCCATGATAGGATCGATGTCGCGCTCCCCATGATGACTGAGTTCCTCTTCATAAGCAGACATACAGATAGCTAGCTCGCGTAATTTCTTTTGTAATACATTATTTTTAACAGATTCTGCCCCTCGTTCTAGGTCAGCAGGGCCTACACGAAAGGCGCGGAATTCAGAAAAGAGCTGTTGCAATACGGAGGAAAACTCAGGCCGCTTTGTAGCCTGTTCTAACAGCCCCAGTTCCTTTTGCTTTCGTTTCATTACAAGGCGCAACAACATAGACCGGCCAAAGCTTGATAAACTTGATTGACCAGCCCCTTTTGAGCCTATCGATTGATATACCTGATAACCCAAACGCCCAAAGCCTACGACACGAACCGTAGTAAAGCCTTTTTCAGGCATAAATTCAGCTAGCTCCCGTTCTACCCGATAGGTGGCAGGTTCAGGAACAAGTAAAATTATTGGTTCCCCTGGACAATCTGTCATGACCTGACGTATGCGCTCATATACGGCACGTGTCTTGCCTGATCCAGCCCGTCCATAATAGACGCTAATACTCATGAGACCTCCCTAGTGAAACTTTCACCATCTCAATTGATGTAATTCACAAATGTATGTTGCTCATATCATTTAACGCATTAGATATAACACTACACAAATTAGTTGTAGCACTATACGAATTAGATATAGCATTAAACGAAATTTTTCGATATAATAAATTACTATACTGATTATTATTATATAGTAATATGACATTCTATGGCTAATTGTACAATATTTGACTCATCTGATTATATTTATTTATAATTAAGATAATATTTTATATTTTATTTACAATTAGCATGAATTCCTATATAATACAAGTTAGTATCTGTGTTATTTGTAAAATCATGTATTTAGGAGTAAATTATTATGAACAAAAAACATTTAGCAACTGCTTTTGCAGTATTTGCAGCTACAACAATGTCTTTCTCTGCTTTTGCTGCAACTATCGATGCTAATGCACGCGCTTATGAACGTGCTTCAGCAGAGCAATATTCTTATCCTGCACCACAAGCGGCTACGCCAGCTTACCAAACTAGTTATGCCACAAGTGCACCACGTCCTGGTTACAAACCATTGCCAGCAGTGCCTTATACAGCAGGCGATATGGCTCAACAAATGCCTGTATCTAAAGAATTAGGTGATCCAATCTTTGTGGCACCTCAAACAACAGCTGTAGGTCTTCAAATCATGGATCCTATCCCTACTGAAGCCCAACCTGTATACCAAGAAACTGTAAACTCCGTAACAGCTAATGGCAACGGCAGCTCCTACGTTTCTCGCTACAAAGCTAACCAATTGAATGCGTTTGACTTATTGTTAAATGGCAAAACTTATACATATGACTTGCCTGCATACACTAATGGCTACCAAGTTAAAACTGCTAGCTCTTACAACCGTGCTGGCAACGGTGTTGCGAATGTATTCTCTACAAACGTAATCACTGAAGCAGTTGTAAATAACAACTCTTTGCGCATCACTGTAAACATGACTCAACCAACAGCTGTGGCAGCCGCTAAATTGCGTTCCATGCAACAATCTGGTCAAGTAGCAAGTGGTGAAGTAGCTGCATTGTTCGCTTACAATGAAAGCTATGATGGTGTAAAACAAGCAGCTCATTACGATATCTTCAACAACAACGGTCGTTACATTGTTGTTAAATCCGGTGCTGTAACTGTACCAAATGGTGCGCAACACCCTTACGCAACTGCATTATTCGCAGTAACTGAAGACACTGTAGCAGCTGTAACCGTATCTGGCAACACTGCTGAAGCTTCTGATTTAGTAAAAGGCACTGCATACGCAATTGCACAATCTGCTAAGGTGTCCAATAACAAAGTATCTACTAAATCTAAAAAATAATTCGTTACGAATTTATTTTTATCTGGTGAAAGCCCCCAACTTTCACTAGCACAAAAGACTATAAATCACTAACTCCCCCAATGAGGCAACTCATTAGGGGAGTTTTTATGTTCTTTATATTACGTTGTATTATAATCCCGTTCCAGTTCTATTATAGCTCCGTTATAATCGCGTAAAGACCTCTAATGCCTTATACGCCATTAATCGATAACCACGCTCGTTGGGATGAACCTCTCCGGCAAAGACAATTTGTCCAATTTGATCTGCTTCAAACAAGGTAGTATAGAAATCTATAACTTTAATATTATGCGCCTCTGCGTAAGCTTTTAGCTGTTCATTAACCTCTCGTACAACCAGATCCAATCCGTCCATATCGCTATCAATTTGAGTTTCTAAACCGATGATTACCGTCCCTTTTGTACTAGCTAGCTCAATAGCTTTGACCAAAGTCTTGTACACATAGGTACTATCTCGACCTTGTAAAATATCGTTAGTGCCACACATCAAGAAAATATGACGTGTTGGATCGGATACAGCAGTAACCGCCCAATTTTCAATATTATAAATCATACCCTGTACGGAGCAGCCATCTTCACCGTAGTTTGTAAAATTAACACCCTCTATGGATGCATCACAGATTTCGACCCAACCGCGTCCATAGGGCACATCATAGCCACGCGTAATGCTATCGCCAAAACAGATGATTCCCATCTTCACCCCTCCCTCCTGTACTATGACTTAATCATATAATAAAAGAATACCATACACAATATACATATTAATTACAAAAAAGGATCCGTTTTGATCTGCCCTCCAATTAGACGCAATTTTTAGAAGAGCAATTCATGTACGGATCCATTTATATTATTTAAGACGAATAAAGAATAATGCACATGCACCAATAATAGGAGCTATAGCGATAGACATCAAAGACATTTGGTAGCTACCCGTCATGACAAGGACATTGCCCAAGAGAAGTGGTGCCAAGAGTGCACCAATTTGGTTAAACAAGTTTACAAAGCCCGCTGTAGTACCGCGCAAATGAGGTGCTGCAGATTGAACTACGAGAGCATTGGTCAACGCACTATGCATGAAGGCCCCAATACCAAGAATCGGACCTGTTATAAAGAGCATATTTGGATTTGACGTGCTTGCAAACAAAATTAAAGCTGGCCCAAACAAGAACATAACGAGAGCCGCTAAATGGTTCTTCTTAATTGGTAAGATATCAGATAAAATACCGATCGTTGGTTTCGCAATTAGCGCAGCCGTACCGAACACGCTCATGACCTGGCCTGCATAGATAGCCGTTACACCTAATTGTTTAACCATGTATAAGTTCGCCCATTGTGTTACGCCCCAAGTCGTACCTGTTGCGAAGAATCCCGCAATCGCCAAGCAACGAATGTTACGGTTAGAAACGATATGCTTCAAGTTTTCTACTAAAGACGTTTGTCCTACGCCAAGCTTAGCAGCCGCTTCGGAAGCCTCTGCTTCTCGTTGTGCGAGAATTTCTGCACTCGGCTTACGCACCGTGAAGTAACATAATACGAGTACTACCAACGGCAAGATGGCTGTAGCAAGGAATGCAGTTTGCCAACCGTAATGTGTAGCCACATAAGGTGCGTAAAGGTTTACCGTAGTAATACCAAAGGAGGTACAACTCATGAAGATACCTACGGCCGCACCCCGTTGGTTCGGACCGAAGTGATCGCCGATAGCACTCAAACAAGAAGCTTGTACAGGACCAGACATAACGCCTAACAAGAAGCGCAAGCCCCAAGCCATGTTATAGTCTGTAATGGTACTCATCAAAGCCGTTACAGCAGCCATACCAATCAAACTAAACAAGATAGTACGTCTATAACCGATTCTATCGGCTAAAATACCGCCTGGTAATACCGTTAACGCATAACCAAAGTAAAAGGCCGAAATATGTTGAGACCCCATTTTAGCTGTAAAATGCAATGCCTCATTGAGGATAGGCATAACAGATGCCCAAGACAAGCGCATAACAAAGCTCAACAAGAACGTGAGCCACACGCTAAGGAGAATTAATATTTGAGTTCGCGAGAAACTAAGTCGATTCATACGAGCTCCTTTCTACAGAATATCTAATAAATATATCGATAGCATATCATAGTGGGCAAATATTGAAAAGCCCTCTAGGCATAAACCTAGAGGGCTTTATTATGGCGGAGAGGGTGGGATTCGAACCCACGGCCCCTTGCGGAGTCACTGGTTTTCAAGACCAGCTCCTTAAACCACTCGGACACCTCTCCATAACGGTACTATTATATCAAATTGGTCTAATAATAAGCAACAACGTAATACGTAAATAAGCAATAATATAATACATAAGCAAGCAAAAAAGCTGACTTACAGCCAGCTTTTTCATTTGTATTTAACATTTAGTATTGCCCTAATCTATTAGTTATTTATCATATATGTTAGAATAGGTCTTTTTTCCACATGCCAATGATAGCAATGATAGAACACACCACAGAAATACCTACTACTTCGTAAAATCCATTTGGATCATCCTGGAATGGCAACGCCACATTCGTTCCCCACAGACTGAATATGATTGTGGGCACCGCCAAAGTAATCGTAAGGGCCGCCAACATTTTCATCACCATATTGAGGTTATTTGAGATAATCGATGTAAAGGCGTTCATCATATTCATCAAGATATTAGAGTACATTTCAACCATCTCGATGGCCTGTTTATTCTCGATGATAACGTCTTCCAAAAGATCCTCATCCTCTTCGTACATTTTAAGCAAATGTCTATAAGTACTGTGACCACGCAAGCGCAATAGGCGTTCCATAACAGTACCATTCGTACGCAACGCAGAGGTAAAGTATGTCATGGATTTTTGTAATTCCAATAGTTGGAAGAAGTCTTTATTTTTCGTCGTATGACGCAACTGAACTTCAATATCGTCGGTACGGCGATTAATTTGTTGCAAATAACGTAAGAACAATGTGGCTGTACGGTACAAGATTTGGAACAAGAACCGCGTCTTTTTATATGTATAGAACGTAGACAGTTGGTTTGAAATGAACGGATACAACACCTCGGACTCTTCAAGACATACGGTAATAAAAAAGTCAGGCGTCAAAAAGATACCAAGTGGCACCGTATCGTACATATCATTACCACGAATCGCAGGAATGTTGATAACCACGAAAATATAGTTGTCCTCTAACTCCACGTGAGAACGTTCTTCCATATCGAGGGCGGTCTTTAAAACGTCCGTTGGAATTTCCGTCAAAATATTGATGAGGGACAACTCATCGGGGTCTGGGTTCACCAAATTTACCCAAGAACCTTTTGTGGCATCTGATACAGTGCAGTCTGAAACCAACTCTTCTTCTATGTGTTTGTACACCGTGATCATGCTATCCCTCCTTCCAACGAACATATAGTAATCATCTAATAAATTATATACTATTTTATAGCTATTATTCAATTCAATTGTGAAAGTTTTGTTTATGTAGTATATACATAAACCGCTTTATGTCTATTAACAATGCACAACTGTATATGTTAAAAGCATCTCAAAACTATTCTTATATCAAATCTAGCGAACAGATAGATTAATAAGGCTGCTAAACTAAAAATCCACCAAAAGATTAAACCACTAAAACTTACAGTGAGTAAGTATGCAAACAAATAATCAGCAATATATCATTAGGTTAAATCTTATAAAAATAACCTCTATACTAGCTTATCGCTAATATAGAGGTTATTTGTTTTATCCTACTCTGTCAAATCAGAATCATGTCATTTGTTATATTTCTGCATTAATCTATAAGATTACTTTCACCAAATTAACGGCGCAAGATACGAATAGAGTTCAAAATACAAAGAATGGATACGCCAGTATCACCAAATACCGCCCACCACATGGATGCATAGCCCATGAGGCCAAGCGCCATGATAAGGATTTTAACAGCAATAGCGAACACTACGTTTTGCCATGCTACACGTAATGTCGCTTTGGCCAAGTCAAGAACGTGTGCAATAGCAGTCAAAGATGGACGCATGAACACAACATCTGCCGCCTCGATAGCCGCATCAGCACCACTACCCATCGCGCCACCTACATCAGCACCTGCAAGTACTGGAGCATCGTTGATGCCATCCCCTACGAACATAGTTGGACCATATTCAGAGCGAATATCTTGTACAACAGACAATTTATCTTGAGGCAACAACTGAGCACGTACAGCACTTACGCCAGTTTCTTTAGCAATGTAATTTGCACTTGCTTCAGCATCACCTGTAAGCATAACAGTTTTAATATCTTGACCATTAAGATTAGCAATCGCTTCAGCAGAGTCTGGGCGAGCTTCATCGGCGATGATGATACGACCAAGGTATACATTACCTTCTGCTACTAATACTTCTGTGCCGTATTCAGTAGTTTCTGTTGGGTAGCCTTGAACAGCATAGCGTTCCATGAGACGACGGTTACCAACGAGGACTTGTTGACCATCAACGGTGCCCACCATACCTTCACCGGCTAATTCTTGAACAAAGTCAGACGCTTCTACTACAATACCTTGTGCCTTTGCTTCGGAAACGATGCTTGTTGCGATTGGATGCGTAGATACTGCTTCAATAGCTGAAGCCATGGATAGCAATTGAGCATTGCTCACATGGGAGCCTACAGTTTCTACGTTTTGTACTTTAAATTCACCAGATGTGATGGTACCAGTTTTGTCGAGAGCTACTGCTTTCACATTAGCCAAAGCCTCGATAACACGACCACCTTTAAGCAAAATACCATTTTTAGAAGCATTGCCGATACCGGAGAAGAATGCGAGTGGCACACTAAGTACCAATGCACATGGACAGGAAATAACGAGGAATGTTAAAGCTGTGTAGATCCATTTATGCCATTCACCTGTAATAAGGGATGGGATGATAGCTACAGCCAATGCAAGAGCTACAACGATTGGTGTGTATACGCGAGCAAAACGCGTAATGAAACGGTCGATTTTAGGTTTAGAGGATGCTGCATTTTCCACGGCATCAAGAATTTTAGTAACCATGGATTCTTCAAGAACCTTATCTACACGCATTGTAATGCGACCAGATTCGTTGATACAACCAGACATAAGTTGAGTGCCAGGTACGGCGCGAACAGGTACAGGTTCACCTGTTACAGGTGCTGTATTAACGCGTGTTTCACCTTCAAGCACTGTGCCGTCTAGAGGAATTAAATCGCCAGGACGAACTTCGATAGTCCAGCCTACTTCAACCTTTTCAGGAGCCATAACTACGATTTCACCACCGCAGTCTGTATCTACAACCCGCACCTCTTGAGGACGCATATCGACAGCGTTCATGATTTCTGTACGACTACGATCAGTTGCTTTTTCTTCGAAGAACTCACCAATACGGTAGAACAAGATAACACCTACGGCCTCAGGTAATGCATCGATAGCAATAGCACCCAATGTAGCGATAGACATCAAGAAGTTTTCATCAAATACTTCACCTTTTAGGATATTACGACCTGCGATGCGCAATACTGGGAACGCAAGAAGAATATACGCAACATAGTAAATTGGAGTCTCAATACTCTCTGGCAAGCTGATGGATGGGACAAAGGATGACAAAACTTCATAAAGCATGAATAACAAGCCTGCTACGATGACTGCAATTGTTACAGCATCACTACCACGATCCTGGTCAGGACCATGATCATCCATAGCCGCTTTAGATTTACGTTCATAATCTGCTACTGTAACGCCTTCTTCGATGGCATCACAAATCTCTTGAATATCACGTTTAAGAGCTTCGCGGTCTTCCCAAGAGCCGGTTAATTTTAATTGATGTGTAGCAAGTGTGAAATTGGCAGTCTCTACCACATCCATTTTACGGATACGATCTTCAATTTTTGCTGCGCAGTTCGGACAGTTCAAATCCTTCAATAACAATGTTTCTTCCATGATATCTCCTTTGATAATAGTGAAAGCTTCTATCCTGTATTATAAGTTAATTTATTGTCTATTTCTAATACTTATTAGACATATCTTGTTTCATATCTTGTTATATATGTTCCTAAACATTATTCATCAGATATTTTTATTTATATGAATATCTGTTCATATGTTTATATTACATCAAAGGAGATTAAATGTCAATACAAAATCATATTCAATATATATCAAATTTTATTTACTTTAGTTCTAACTATATTCACCTTATATCAAATTTCGTTCTACCAGGAATTTATGTGCTACATCAGCTGGCAGTTGATGTTCCGTTTCAACGGCGTAATTCATCTTCGCCATCTCTTGATCTGTAATCGTATGATTTAAACTTTCTAATACAGGCCGCAGTTCAGGATGAGCAATCAACACTTCGCTACGTACGACATTACCAGCCATATAGGATGGATATAAATGTTTATCATCTTGTAACACCGTAATCGGTGCAATACTTAATTGACCATCAGTCGTGAATATCGGCATTGCATCCACCTCACCACGACTAATAGCCGTATATTTTAGCCCTATATCCATATCTTTAGTAGCTTTAAAGCTCATACCATATACGCGTTGCAATCCAGCATAGCCATCCTCACGACCAAAGAAATCATATTCCCCGCCTAATGTTAGGGATGGTGCTATACGAGCAAGATCGGAATACGTTTTTACACCATAGGTCTGAGCAATCTCATTACGCACTCCTATGCCATAGGTATTATTAAAGCCGTACATGCCCACCCACTCAAAATTATATTTTTCTTTATAGGCCTGTGAAAGCTCATTAAATAGGCTTTCATCATAAGCATCTGTACGTTTCAGCACAGCAGACCAAGCCGTACCGGTATATTCAGGATATATATCAAATTGGCCAGAAAGCATAGCTGGTTGAATATTGGATGTACCACCGCCTACACCTTCTGTAACCTCTACGGTTAAATCAGTCTTCTTCTCGATTAATTCTTTTAAAACATTCCCCAAAATAAGCTGTTCCGTCATAGGTTTCGTTGCAATATGAATAACATCGGTCTTCACATGACGGCAATACATAGCCCAGCCACCTATACCCATTGCAATTAGCGTCATAATCGAAACAAATATAATCATATAACGCTTCATATGAGGGCTAATACGCGTTACTCTTTCACCTAGAGAAAATAGCGCATCAACCGTAATGGCTAATAGGGCAATCAGTAGACTACCTGCAATAGTCAAAGCACTTTGATTTGTTGTAATCCCCCTATAAATCGCCACACCTAAACCACCAGCACCAATAAAGGATGCAATACCCGTTAAGGCAATGGTCATAACGAGCATGGTCCGTATACCAGCCATAATGGTCGGCATAGCCAAAGGAATCTCTATATTCCACAAGCGTTGAATCCGCGTGAGTCCCAACGCAATTCCCGCTTCACACATGGCTTTATCAATCTGGTTAAGACCAGTAAATGTATTTCGTACCATCGGTAATAAAGCATATATAACCAATGCAATAATAGCGGTCGTATTACCGACACCGGATACATACAATAAGAGACCTAACATCGATATAGAAGGAATCGTATATAGGAAATTGACCATTACCATAACTGGCGCAGCTAGCCTTTTATATTCGTATATAAGAACACCCAACAATCCGCCGATAATGATCGCAACAACAGAAGCTAATACTGAAATTTCTATATGCTCCCATAATAGCTGGAGGAAAAAATCATAGCGATTTATAAGTAATGATATGACATCATGCATTACATACACCGCCTTTCTAAGTCAAAAAACACGAAAAATTATATAGGTATATTAGAGTCAACAAAACTAAAGAAATCTTTATAAAGCTATATTTACCCATGATACTATTGTATACCTAATTATTTCTTAACTCTAGTCTATTTACCATACACAGTAAAAGCCATCATTTATATTTATATATCATACAAGTTTAGCTCTTTAATATATCTGAAAGGAATAACAGTTCCTTGTACAGATAGAATTTGTAATTGCTCACTAATCATATCAACAGCTCCTATAAGTTCCGTATATTTTCGTTTGTTGTAGTAAACGATTCGTACCCACTCCCCACAACGTACAGATTGTAAAACTGTATTTAACTCGTCTATTTGATCCTCTGATAACTCTGCCCGATTTTCTTTTGGCTTTGCTACAGCGGCTAATAACGCTTCAAATCCCCTCAATGCCGCAAAGGGCATAAATTGTTTTGCTCGCTGTAACCGAGACATGCGATGTTTCATTAATGTATACCTCCCCTTACGCGACTAATGTATTTCCAATGTATCCATTATAATATCTATTCCCCATTATGACCGCCTACCAAGGTATTTCTAAAGCGCATGGTTCCTTCCTCTTGTAAGCTCGATGCACGCAAAATAGAATTCTTACCAAACTGTTTCTTAATGGATAGCATAGCCTCTTGTACCTGTCGCTCTTTTTCCTCTTCATTTGTAGTAAGAGTGCTAAATAGGTCCACCTCTTGAGGTATGGCGGATCGATTGACTAAATCCTCAAAGCTGATTCCTATGCGACGGATGAGCTCATTTTTACGGCAATGCTGCTCGTATAATTTAATAACTGCCGCCGTTAACACCTGCAAAGAGTCAGTGTACTGCTTAAGCTTTTTAGAACCTCCTGTAGAGCGCATCATTTCATCAGCATAGCCGATATGAACGTGAATATGGTTCGTAACCCCTTTGATTTGTAAAAGCTCTAATACCAAGGACTCTACCATTTCGCGCATAGGCACGTATGCCTCTTCATAGGTATAATTACGCAACAAAATCTGACTGTGCGAGATAGAGTGCTTAATAGGTCGATACGCATGGATATCCGCAATCGTACAAGGCTCACGGCCCCAAGCATGGTCAATGATGAGCTCTGCATTAATGCCAAACTCCTTGTACAACTTCGTCTCTGGAATCATAGTAATACCATGTAAGTCATAAGCACCATACTTATGCAAACGATTAGCTATGCCCTTACCAATCTGCCATATATCGGTCAAAGGCTGATGATACCAGATTGTCTCTTTAAAAAGGCTTTCATCAAGATAGCCTATAAAATCAGACGCATGTTTCGCCAAAATATCAAGGGCAATCTTAGCAAGAAACAAATTTGTTCCGATTCCAACGGTGGCATAAATCTTCGTTGCCACTAGCACCGCATCAAGCAACATCTGCGCCAACTGACGAGGCGTCTTTTTATATAGTGGTAAATAGGGCGTAATATCGATGAAATACTCGTCGATAGAGTACACATGCACATCTTCGGGCGCCACATACTTGAGCAAGGTTCCATAAATCTCAGCAGACACCTGCATATACCGCTTCATATGTGGCTTCACCGTCAAATACTCAATATACGGTGGAATCTGAAATAATCGGCTGCGATTTTTAACACCTAACTTTTTTAAGGCAGGAGAAATAGCCAACGTAATAGCCCCCTTGCCACGAGAACCATCGGCCACCACCAGAGGCGTCATAAACGGATCCAGTCCTAAATCGGCGCATTCTACAGACGCGTAAAAACACTTCAAATCAATACACATATACAGCCGATCCGTATCACCTGAACCCATACAAACACCCCCTAAACCGCTAAACAACGGGCTTTTACAAAAAACAGAACACAAAAATTTCTATGATTAGTATAACAAAAACCGAGAGTATTTTCAAACATATGTTTGTTTTTATAACAGTAAATTTTGAACATAAAAAATAAAAAGAGTACCTACTATTAGACATCAAATCTAATAGTAGGTACTCTTAAGTACGCATATAACTTAACCCAATATGGTTTCTTTAGGACTTGTATAATAAACTAAACCCTTTTCACTACTATAATCCATGCTAGACTCTTTGCGGCTACAAAAGTGACCTCTAAGGTCTATAGAAATCTTTCTTAACCACAATTGTTGTCGTTTATTGCTCAAAAAATCTTTTCCGTTATCACAAGAATCAAATAATTCAAGAGCTTCACTAAAAACCTCGGACTCACCACAGTTTATAGCTCGAAGATTAGTAAGGTAGTTACGCTTAAAAGCATCAAAGGCATCAACGCAATACTCACCTAACTCAATCAAAAACACGGTATACCCTAGCATAAAAATCATCATGATTTGCTCAAAACTATGATGAGATACAAAAGAAATATAGAGATGATCAATACTATCCGTATTAGGTACATCAAACAAATTAAAATCATTAATACAAGTATGATATGAGGACTCCATTAATCTAGATACACAATCCAGTTCCAAGGAATCTATCGCATCACGCAAATGACCTTCCCAATCAAAGTCTTCAAACCACTCTGCTGCATCAACAATATCTTCCATTCCCATACCTTGGAAAACAATCTCCCTTAAGTCCTTTGACAACCGGTATTCATCAATTAAATCTATCATGGACAAATGATAATGTAGACTCTCAAATACGCCTAGACTAATACGCTTGTATTTATAAGCCTCTGCAGCACCTAATCCAACCAGCAACAAATAAAACTCAATATTTTGTTTTCCACTAATAGTTAAATTCATCATACAAAGGATGGAAACCTTATATTCCACCTCACAATACTTACGTATTGTACGACACTATAAAATCTATCTAGTACTATTATACACTTGAATACGATTTATTTTCTACTAGTATAACGCCAAAACTTCTATTATCTTCTCTCCCAACAATACAACGAAAACTATCGAGTGCCACTATATTGATGGGACACCTTCATATGTACAGTGATAAAAAGAAAGGACTATACTTATGCAGCGACATCAGGTCACGAGGAGCAAAGAAGTATAGTCCTTTCTTTTTAATTAAAATGTAGCTATGTCACGGGGCCCCATCAATATAGGCACGCCCCGATAGTTTTCATTATTGTTCCGGCCCTAGGTCTCGGAATTCTACGTCTCTAAATTGTGTTAATTCTCCAACGAATTGGAGTTCCACGGTACCGACGGAGCCATTACGGTGTTTACGAATGAGGACTTCTGCATTGTCCCCTTTTTCGGAGTTTTCATCGTAATATTTATCGCGGTACAAGAAGATAACGATATCTGCATCCTGCTCGAGGGAGCCAGATTCACGAAGGTCCGAAAGCACAGGCCGTTTATCTGGTCTGCTTTCAACACTACGAGACAACTGCGACAAAGCGATAACCGGCACGTTAAATTCACGAGCAATCAATTTAAGATTACGAGAGATTTCGGACACCTCTTGTTGACGGTTTTCGCTACCCTTACCAGCATTTCGACCTTGCATCAACTGAATATAATCGACGATAACGAGATCAAGGCCATGTTCCACCTTGAGACGGCGCAACTTAGAACGCATATCTTGTACAGTAAGGCCCGGTGTATCATCGATAAAAAGCTTGGATTTGCTCATGCGGTCCGCTGCGGCAATCACCTTTTCCCAGTCAGCAGGATCCATATTCGCACGGCGCAATTTTTCAGAGCTCACACCTGCCACGGAGGACAAAATACGGCCCACAAGCTGTTCCTTGCCCATTTCTAGGGAAAAGAACGCCACCGTCTTGTCGTACAACATCGTTACATTTTGAGCAATGTTCAAGGTGAAAGCTGTTTTCCCCATGGCAGGACGAGCTGCTACGAGGATGAGGTCAGATTTTTGTAAGCCGTTAAAAATGTGGTCCACATCTTTAAAGCCTGTTGGCACGCCTGTAATAGCGCCATCATGCTGTTGCAATGCATTAAGTTTATCTAGATTAGATAAAACCACTTCCCCAATGGCAGCAAAGGATGATTCAGACTGGGTTTGACCGCTTACATCTAATACCATTTGCTCTGCCTTGTTAAGGATAGCCGTCGGCTCATCTTCGCCAGCATACGTCATGCCAACAATTTTATTTCCTGCATCGATGAGGCGCCGCAACTGAGCTTTCTCGCTAATGATTTTCGCATGTTCCTCAACATTGTATGACACCGATTCATTCGCAAGAGATGTAATATAAGCAAGACCTCCTACCGCATCGAGGCGCTTACGACGATCTAGCTCTTCACCAACGGTAATAAAGTCAGCTGTCTTATTGGCATGCACGATTTCTAAAATGGCATCGTAAATAATACGATGTGCATCGCGGTAAAAATCTTCAGATTTAAGAATACTTGTCACCGTATCTACAACGGCGCCCATATTGGATCCATTAGTTAATAAAGCCCCCAAAACGGCCTTTTCCGCATCTAAATTATGCGGCGGAATGCGTACATCCATGATAATCCCCTTCACACAACCACTATGGATAAAAGAATTCACCATACTCCAAGAGCATGGTGAATACTATTATTCGGCTACCACATTAACCTTGATAGTACTTGTAATTTCAGGATGAACACGCACTAGTACGTCATGTACGCCCAATGTTTTCAATGGTTCTTTAATTTCGATTTTCTTTTTATCAATATCTACTTTATATTGAGCTTTAGCAGCATCGGAAATATCTTTAGCAGTAACGGAACCGAATACGCGACCTTCTTCGCCCATGCGAACTTTTACAGTCACTTCAACCTTAGTCAATTGAGCGGCCAAGATCTTAGCTTCGTCATTTGCAACGGCTTTATTATGAGCAATGGATTCTTGTTTTTGTTTCGCATTATTTACGTTAGTTGCTGTACCTTCAAGGCCGAGGCCTTTCTTGATCAACACGTTACGGCCATATGCGTCACTAACTTCAACGATTTCGCCTTTTTTACCAACTTTTTTAACGTCTTCTAACAATACTACTTTCATTGTTATTCCTCCTCTTGTTCTGCGGAATGAAGCGCCTTAAGAGCATGCTCCAAAATGGCCTGCTTCGCTTCCTCTATGGTCATACCTTGTAATTGAGCACCAGCCACAGTTCTATGACCGCCACCACCCAAGGCTTCCATTACAACTTGTACATTTACCTTACCTTTGGATCGAGCACTAACGCCGATACCGCCATCATTTAGGGAATATAGTACAAAGGCAGCTTCAATATCTTCATTACTGATGAGCATGTCCGCACTTTGTGCAGCCAACGCCATCATATCCTTCAAGCCTTCAGGCGCTACGGAAATAGCAATCCCCTCAGTACGACTTGCTTCAAATACCATTTTAGCACGCAATTGGATAGAATCGAAAGTTTCAATAAACAATTGTTTAACTCTGTCGATATCCGCCCCTGCACGGCGCAAGAATGCTGCGGCCTCAAAGGTGCGTGCCCCAGTTTGTTGGATAAAGTTCTTCGTATCTAATACGATACCTGCATAAATACCTGTGGCTTCCGCTTTTGAAAGTTTTACAGGAACGCCTGCATATTGTACAAGCTCTGTTACGAGCTCAGATGTGGACGATGCAGTTGGTTCCAAATAGGTAAGCAATGGATTTTCCACAAAGTCCGCTGCGCGGCGATGATGGTCGATAACGATGCGTCGTTCAGAAATTTCAAGCGCCTCTTGAGCCGCCACCATTTCCTGACGATGCGTATCACACACGACAGTGAGCGTATTCGCATCTACCCATACTCTTGCAGCTTCTGCAGTAATAATATTCTCTTTCCAGAACTCTGACTCATTAAGAACATTCACCATTTTATCGATGGCGCTAGTTTCTTTTGAAAGCGCAATGCGCACGTCTTTACCAAGTGCTCGAGCAATGGCGGCTACACCGATAATACCACCTAATGCATCGTAGTCTTCACGTTGATGCCCCATGATAAGAATCTTATCAGAATCAATCATAAGCTCATGTATTGCTTGAGATACAACACGAGCACGAACGCGCGTATTCTTCTCAACGCCTGCCGTATTGCCACCAAAGAAGCGGGTACTTTCACCATCCATAATGCACACTTGGTCACCACCACGACCTAAGGCGATATCTAAGGCTGCACGAGCACGACCAGATACATCTTTCACAGAACCTACATTTTCACTAATACCAATAGAAATCGTAGCTGGAACTTGACGCGGAGATGGTACTTTACGGATTCGTTCGAGCACTTTAAAACCATCTTCCTCCATCTCATGAAGCGCACCACGAGAAATGGCAAAGGTATACATATCATCTTGGAAGTTACGAATAAAGCCTTCGTAGCGATCGATTTCATCCATGATGATATTATTTATATCTGTCCAAATACTAGTATACTCACGATCACTAAGACCTTTTGTCAATTCTTCGAGATTATCAATCTGAATCATACCCCATACAGGCTGGCCCTCTTCCGCTTTAATACGGGCTTTTTCTAAGTCTGTAATGTCCTTGAAGTACAATGCCATCACTGCATGTTCCGCAAGTTCATCTTCACTATCAATATCTGATCGCGTATCCCGAGGATCGATAAATTTATAAATAATTTGGAAGTATCGATTTTCATATTTTTCCGTCATATATCCGGACTTACCCCAAATTTTATCGATACGGAAACCAGGTAACAACGCAGACATTTTTTGGAGCTTATTCCAGTCCACCTTAACCCAGTCAGCGAAAACACTATTATTCCACACCAAGGTGCCTTGCTTATTAACAAGAACAATCCCCATTGGCAAATTTTGTAAAGCAAAGTTAGAAGCTTGTGTGACGTTTTTCATCATCGCACTAAACTGTTCTCTTGCTAAACGACGCCGGTTATGAAGGGTATTATAATTAACCAAATACGCCGCTACTACAATGATTAATGCTAAAATTGCAATAGCCCAATTTAAATAGGCCAACAATAATAGCAATAATACGAGAACGGCAACAATGGTAATTTCTAAACCTTTCCATCTCCGTTGAAAGGATTTCATAACGGCCTCCTTTCTATTACTATTGACGCGCTTTGTAACGTGTCCGCAAATCTAAAAACATATCTATAACACCAAATATCGCTAGTGCTTGTCCAAAGAAGAAGGCATACACACCAAGCAATATCCACTTCAATTTATTACTCATGCGATAACTACTCATTAAGTCTGCTAAAGCTGCAAAGCCATGAACAGAACACATAGAGCTACCGAGGAGTAATACATTAGTACTAATGGCTGTGACCCATGAAGAGTCCATACTAATATGTGGAGCACCATATATACCAATAATGCCTAACGCATATAAACCGGCACTCCAGATAGGCATTCTCCACTCTTCAATCGGTAAAAATCGAGGTATGGAGATATGTAACCGCTTGCCTAACCATATAGATATCTGAATAGTTATATAACTATATGATACGGCAGCTATAGCTACAGCTACAAAAAACGCATCCTTCAAACCGGTAGCTAACTTATCTACATTTTTCACAAATAAATCCGCTTGTTCCTGTGTAATATTAGAATTCGTTTGTAATGCTTGGTCAGCAATCATACGAGCTTGCTCTGTCATCTGTATATCTATCATTGATAGGTCAATACCAGATATATACGCTTGTGCAATGAAAGTTACTAATACAGCAACAAACATAGCAATACTAGGGAGTAGTAACCGTTTAATTGTTCCTAAAGAAAGACGATTACCCTCTCCTACTCCTACACCTACCGTAGCAAATAAGCCAACAGGTATACCATTCCATGGTCCAAATAAAATTACTGCTAAAAAAGTAGTAACAATAGCTGCCGATATACTATATTTGCGGCCCCATTTTGTGCCAATTATGCCAATGGCCGCAGGTGTAACAAAAAATGATAAAAAGGCGAAAGCTGGTATATAAACACTGATAGCACTAAGGATAACACCTATAGCACTAACAAAGGCAGTTTCCACCATCGCTCTTGTATTTGTTTTATTCATAAATCACCATTCTTACATAAGAAGATATATTAATTGGTATCTTTTAATTATAACAGTTTAAAACGGTAACTTCAAATACCCCATATAGTAGACGAATGCGATAGCAGTGCTATTAATGGTAGTTTTTATTGCTCTTTTAAAATGTCAAAAGTACCACACCATGAGGTGCGGTACTTTTCTGTATTATATAAGATTATACGTCTTGAATAATCGGCAAGATCATAGGACGACGACGGGTTTTATCATAGAAGAATTTACCCAATGCGTCACGTACGTTTTGCTTAATGGTTGTCCAGTCTTTGATGCGTTGCATTTCGCAATCTTCAAGAACTTGTTCTACACGGCGCTCCGCAGCAAGCATGAGTTCTTCTGCGTCACGAACATATACGAAACCACGAGATACGAGGTCTGGACCAGCTACGATAGTACCGGAAGCTTTATCCATCGCCATAACGACGATAACCATACCTTCTTGTGCCAATTGTTGACGGTCACGGATAACGATATTACCTACGTCACCAACACCAAGGCCATCAACGAAGATAGCGCCAGCTTGTACGCGGCCACCTTTGCGACCACCATCTTTATCGAATTCAAAGATTTGACCATTATCACCGATAAGGACTTTCTTAGGATCTACGCCCATGGCCACACCAAGTTCACCATGACGGCGCAACATGCGATACTCACCATGAACTGGGATAAAGTATTCCGGACGAACAAGGTTAAGCATTGTTTTAAGCTCTTCTTGGCTCGCATGACCAGATACGTGAATACCACGGTCTTTACCGTATACCACATTACAACCTAAACGAAGCAAGTTATCGATAGTTCTACCTACAGCACCTTCGTTGCCTGGAATTGGTGTAGCAGAAATGATAACAGTATCATTCGGTGCCAATTCTACAGTGCGATGGTTGCTTGTTGCCATACGGGACAAGCCTGCCATCGGTTCACCTTGAGAACCAGTCGTTAAGATCATGATTTGGTCATCTGTGTAGTTGTGCATTACATCAACGTCGATGATTGTATTTGGTGGAATATTCAAGTATCCGCGCTCTTGGGCAATTTCTGTAACATTGACCATGCTACGGCCCATAACTACAACCTTACGGTTGAACATAACCGCCGCATCAATAGCTTGTTGGATACGGGATACGTTGGATGCAAATGTTGCCAAAACAACGCGGCCTTTTGCTTCTCCAACAGCTTGTTTAATCGCAGGGCCTACGGAACTTTCAGAGCCGGTAGTACCTGGTTTTTCTACATTTGTAGAATCCGACAAGAGCGCTAATACGCCTTTGTTACCTAGCTCAGCAAATTTGTGCATATCCATCAAACGGCCATCAACAGGGGTTTGGTCAATTTTAAAGTCCCCTGTATGAAGAATTGTTCCGATTGGTGTATTAAAGTATACAGCGCAGGAGTCAGGAATGGAGTGATTTGTTTGGATGAAACCAACAGTCACTTGACCAATTTGAACTTCATCGCCGGCAGCAATCGTACGAAGACATTTTGGAGATACCTTATGTTCTTTAAACTTGCCTTCGATTAATCCACAAACGAGGTTTGTTGCGTATACTGGGCAACTAATTTCTTTCATAAGATACGCCAAAGAACCGATATGATCTTCGTGACCATGAGTAATTACGACAGCTTTCACGCGGTCTTTATTCTCGATGATATAGCTCATATCAGGAATAACAATGTCTACGCCAAGCATATCTTCACTAGGGAACGCAAGACCAGAGTCAAGAACGATAATTTCGTCCTCGTATTGGAATATGGTCATATTTTTGCCGATTTCACCAAGACCACCTAGTGGAATGATTTGGAATTTGCCCTTGTTGGCGCCATTTGGCGTACGACCGACTAATTCTACTTGTTCCTCTTGATTATTCCAACCCGTAGAACGGTTATTTGGGCGGTTATTATTGCGGTTCTGACCATTTTGGCCATTGCGACCATTATTAGTACGCGTATTACGTGTATTTTCACCACGCGGTGCACGAGTTTGGCGAGTTTTGCGTTCTTGACCTTCACCTTGTTCGGCATTGCGACGTGTATTTGTACGGCGAGTCGTATTAGTACGGCCACCATTCGCACTTGTGCGAGTATTTGTAGAACGGCGTTGGCGTGTTGAACCTTCACCTTCACCAGCTGTTTGTTGGCGCGTACGACCTTCGCCAGCAGGGCGGCGTGTATTTGTACGGCGACGCATTTGTTTTTGCTCGCCTTCAGCCACAGCTGTAAGAGTAGCGTTTTTTGCTACTGCCGGCTCTGCTTTCACTTGCGCAGTAACCTGATTATCTGTTGTATTCACAGTTCCTCCTAAAATTTTGTTCATTAATTTATTTAACATAGTTTTTCTCACCTATCACTTGAATTGATCTATGCCACGAGGAAATGTCACACAAAGAAAAAGGCGCTATTATACTAGCGTCTCGTCAAATGGGCGCAAAAATGCGCTATCAAATTTTGCCGTTCCTAGTTTGTGTGCCATTTGCCATAGCAAATGAGTATAGTGCACTATCAGATGCTTCAACTGCAAGAGACTTCTGTTTTTATCTCAATCCGATAAACAGTGCAATATAGTCCGATCTGTTTTGATGAAAGCCTCACTTTCATACGTTGTGCTCATTATAACATAAAAATAACATAAACAAAAGAGTTCTAAGCTTGATTCATTAAAAGTAACATAAAATTTTACCGCTACTTAAAAGGGCGGCTCAAACCGAACCGCCCCAAAGCATTTCATTATTTATCATCTGGCATACTTTTATAAAATCCTTCAATATGCCATTCGCCATTTTCTTCGACGAGAGATATGTAGCGTGTCATGTGCGCAGCCTCAACCGCACCATCACCAGGTTTAGTGACTTGCAGATCCGCTTCGTAAATGATGCGTTTCATGCTGTTTATACGAGTGATACGACTCGCACCTAAGGACCCCACAACCACCTTCGGCGCCGACTTCATAGACTCCGTCCATTTCTGCTTTTCTACGGGATTCGTCTTAGCCTGATTGATAACATAGGTGAAGGCCTTATCATAGTTCTTTTCATTGACGGCATCAAAATAATCGTGTATCGCATCCCGTGCAGCTTCATCACTGCCTTGACCGACGATGATATTCGTAAACCATCCGCCCGGATCCAGTTCATTTTCCGGTCCCATATAACGAGACGAAACACTGCATACGCAGATAGCACTTACCAGCAATGCAACGAGAATTCGAGTAGTGAAAGCGCTGCTCGTAGGCGATACTTTCATAATAGAGGCCAACCGTTTGTCAATAGTGATGTTCCTCAACGCCTCACCATATTGATTAGCCTTCGGTTCACCTTTCTTACACAGTAGAACAAATAGAATAATCGGTCCGATGAAAGGAATTAAGATTAAAAACAGATGGTCACTGCTTTTACCGGTATCATGAAGGCGACGGATGCATAGAGAGCCCAACGGAATCAACGAGACAAGACCGATGATTGTCAGTAACATCCATGCCAACAGGATTAAATAAATACCTGTATGAAGCACCACCGTAAGCCCATAAGCAAGCGCCAGAATTCCAGCGATAACTAAAATCCACATCAAAAAGAACCGCAAAAATTCCCCTCTGGACGCACGGCCATCTGAATTCATAAATTTGCGGCCCACCACATAGAGAAATGTATCCTTGTAACTCAACTGATAATGCGCCAGCGGATAGATAATATCCCCTTCCGGTGCGATTCTCTCAACCTCCACCGCAGTCGTATACTGCCCGCAATGCGGACAGAACATGGCAGCCTCGTCACAATACTGACGGCAGGATTCACAATATCGTTTCATATGTAATACCTTCTATCTCAAACCTCTCTCTACAGCTTCAGCAAAACCTTCACGGTATAAATTAGCCCCACCGTTAGCCGGATGTCTAAGACCGATGGCTGAAAGGCCGAATCGCCCCATCGTGTCTGCCGATTTTTGACCGACAGCGAGCACGAGCGGCTCCGGTCCACCTAATTCGGTGTGCAATGCCAACAGTCTTTTCGTATATTCCCAACCCAGCTGCTGCTCCGACTCGGTCGGCGTCCGATTAGTGAGCGGTTCGCCCGCCTTGTGAGGGTGAAAGGGGAATATATTCCACAGCAACGCATCGTACGGATCAATACCTTGTTCAATGATAGCGCTCCACACCACCGTGTCCGTAGGCTCGTTAAAGCCTTGTTCCTGTTGAGTGCGTTTCAACATTAAACTCGTAGGTGAACTGGTCCGCTGTAACGTAATAGGCGTTATCTGATGTGCCCGAATTGTTTTATGCTTATCCAGCAACATGCGCTCACAGGTAATGGCAATGCCCGAAAAGCGCCCACCTTGATATCCGACAGCCTCCGCCACCACAAAGATCTTGGAGCGTCCCAACCGCGGCAGCAAATACGCCATCAAATTGTTACGACGCACCTGAGCCGCATCAAAATCAGGCCGAACAATTTCGAGGTCAGGATTCACCTCGCCCCATGGATTGTGAACAAGCTCGCCCCTATATTGACCGAGCCAGTCTATAAACTGCTGTACTTTTGCAATCTGATTCGTATCAAACGAAGTCATATATTCATCAAAAGACAGCGTTTTCTCTTCCTCTGATGTAAATAAGGACATAGGCTCTCCCCCAATTTATACTACCGAACCATATAATAAATAATGCTGTATATCATGATTATCAATGCTTTATATACTGTATTTATACACTAAAGCCCATAATAATACAATCCATATATTACGATATCCAATCATAATATGTGATAATATATCTGATAATCACGCACTACATAAAATGTATGCCGTTACTATATTATAATAGCATCCATTTCTGAAAATTTGATGCGAAATTAATATTCAAAATATCCACATGCAACAAAATATAAAAAACTGTAATTTTAAAGCGACTTTAGATTCTCTACCATCAAAACGACAGGCCTCATGTAACAGCCCTGATGGTAATGAACGATCCTACTATCTTTGAAACTACAGTTTTTGTTGGACTTCTGTTGCTACTAATATATACAATCTCACATTTATATATAAAACTCGATTTTGTCTTCTTTGGCAAGTTGGAATTGTTCAAATATGTGATTTCGAATATTGACGAAGGATGCGGAGGTCCTGTCCGTCCTATCGATGAGATTGACGGGGATGATCGTTTGCACCCGTCCCGGATTGGCGGCAAGCACTACGACGCGATCCGCAAGTACCACCGCCTCTTCTATGTCATGCGTAACGAATACCACCGTTTTACCCTCTTCACGGCAGATGCGGGAGATTTCGTCCTGTAAATTAATGCGTGACAACGCGTCGAGGGCCCCTAGCGGCTCGTCCATGAAGATAATATCCGGATCGACCGCCAGCGCCCGCGCAATGGAAACACGTTGCTGCATCCCGCCGGACAACTCCGCCGGATAGCGGTTCCGAGCATGATCGAGCCCCACCATTTTCACGTATTTATCGATAATGGCAGGTCGCTCTTCCTTTGGTACATTCTTACTTTCAAGACCCAGTTCAATATTGCTTTCCACCGTTCGCCACGGTAACAGTCCGTAATTCTGAAAAACCGTTACATACCGCAATTGGGGTGCTTTCACCTCTGCGCCATCAATGGTAATAGAACCCGAGGTAACGAGCTCAAAGCCTGCCATAGCATTTAAAAGCGTACTTTTACCGGACCCGGAAGGACCTAAGAGACAAATAAATTCACCTTGTTCAATGTCCAGATTAATATTCTCAAGGATGGTGAGTGGTTCTCCATCTTTCACAAATTCCTTGTGTGCATTGCGCACCGAAATGTAACCCATGCGTCCACCTCCTATTTCTCAATGCCCCAACGTCTATAAATCCATTTTTCGATGAGGGACACGCCCCAATCAAGCAAAAGTCCTACAAAGCCGATCGTCAGAATCGCCACCATCAGGAGGTCGTTGCGCAAATTGTTCCGCATATCGATGATGAGGAATCCAAGACCCGTCTGGGACCCTACCATTTCCCCCGTCACCAGGAATATCCACGCCGTGCCGAGCGCGATGTGAAGTCCTGATGCAATACCGGGAAACACCGCGGGCAATACAATTTTAAATAACAATTCCGGCTGCTTGATACCAAAATTTCGAGCCACCTTGATGTATACGGGATCGATATTTTGAATCGCGGACACCGTGGACAATAGAACCGGGAAAAACGCCGCAATAAAGATGATAACAATGGCAGGCGCTTGACCGATACCGAAGAACAGAACGATAAACGGCAACCATGCTACTGGCGAAATAGGACGAATCACCTGAACGATAGGATTAATATAGTTCCAAATGCCCTTATACCAACCTAAAATAAGGCCTAAAAACACACCGGCTACGACGGAAATGATATAGCCGATGAAAAAGCGCACCAAACTGTCCGCAATATCCTTGAACAATACGCCGTCTCCGATGAGCTCCCCAAAGCCGAGCAATACCTTGTACGGCGTTGGCAACAAGGCCTCGTTAAATCCACCGATGCGAACAACTAGCTCCCAAATCAGCCAGACCGCGATGAACGCCCCCGGCACATATGTGTATTTCCTCATGGTCTACCCCCTATGGCAATAGCGATGTATCTACAAACTCTAAATAACTCGGCACCTTTTTAATCAAATCGACATGGGTCATGTGATGCACGAGCGCATTATAACGATCCTCGGTGAGGGCCAAATCTCCAAACCCGATCACCTGCAAGGAACGCTCGATAACAGGATCCTTAAACTTCATATATTTCAAGGCAATCTCCTTTTGCGCCTTCGGATGCTCATCTAAATATGTACCTGCATCGAGATAGGCTTTTGTGAAAGCCTTCGCTAAGTCGTGATGTTCATCGACGAATTGACCGTTGAATACGAGGGCACAGCAGATATTGTCATGCCATAAGTGATCAGGGTCTTCAAAGACCTTTCCCGTACCCATTTCTATGGCTAGAGAACCGAAAGGCTCAGCCACGCTATACCCAGCGATTTGACCGACCGACAATGCGGACGGCATTTCAGGAGGACTCATCTCCACTATCTGTACATCCTTCTCACTAAGGCCTGCCCGTTCAAGCATGAGGTCTACGAGAATCTTTTGTGTTGATTGCTTATGAGGGATGGCAAAGGATTTGCCTTTCAAATCCTGTACAGAATTAATATCATTATTTACAACGATAATGTTGCCTTCCGTATGGCCTAATGCCGCTGCGCGCACATCAATTCCCTGTTCACGAGCCTTTACGCCGAGCTCAACGAGAACAGCTGCAGCGTCTACTTTACCAGTGTTGAGCGCATCCATAAGTTCCGGCCAGGAACCATATTTAACAAGCTCTACATGGACAGGACCATCTGCTGTCTCCAGTTCCTTCGTAGCAAATACGGGCAGCGCATGAGTAATCGGCAAATACGCTACGCGTACAGTTTTTAATTCTTGGGCAGTCTTTGGTTTACTGTGTTCATGATAACCATACGCCAACCCACTTACTACCAACAGCACGATAGCAATGATTAGATACCAAGTTTTCTTCATAATGTCCCCTCTTTCTACCTCACAACAAGGGGCGTTTCTGACTCATGTCACTTTTCGCATTTTTCTAAACCTTATATGAAATAAGGCTTTAGAACACCTCGTCTTTTAAACTTAATATAACCTACTATAACAATATGTATTAATTATGTCAATAAATCACATTAACATTGTAGGTATTATTGTTTAGCTACGAAAAGCATCAATATAGATAGGATAATATTTAATTGAATAAGAATGTAAATAAGAATACAAAACTAATAGTATGTAAAGGATCACCGCCAGTAAACCGTTCAGATAACATAAAGCCGCAAGATTCTATTTAACCAAAAACAGCAAACAACTAATAAAAACCGGTAGGTAAGACGCTAATTAGCAAAAACAGGTAGCATCCGTTGGATACTACCTGTTTTAATATGTATTAACTTTTCACAATTATTTGAATAAAGTCTTTTTATTTAATACGTAAACTTCAGATGTACCTGCTTCACTAAATTCAGATACATGTGGATAAATAGAGGATTGACGGAAGTGCTTAATTTCGCCTTTTGGAACAATTAACATAATCGGCTTACCAGATTCGATAATCTTGTTAAATTCCTCTTCACTTACTTGTTCCATAAGATATTTCTTCTGCCATTCAGCGCTACGTTTTTTTAATTTATCTCGATCATCCCAGCGGCTTTCATCACCATTAATCTTGATAACCTTATGGCCCGTATAATACACAACAGCCGTACTATAGCCGTTATAGTAATAGACATCCCCTTCATAGGAATCCACTACTGGAACAACATCAATATTACTACGTTGCTTAACGAATGGCTCTAAACCTTCCATAACAACTATAGAAGATATAACCATCGTACCAAGGACAATAATTGTAACTAAACGATATCCTCGTTTCGTATACCATGTATAGAACATAGCCAATATTGCCATAGCAACCACGACATAGAGCAAACAATAAAAACCCCATGGTGCGAAGAAAGAACCTGCTACATAAGCAATCCACAAAAGCAACGTCGGCCCCATAATAATCCATTTTAAGGCTCTAGATTTGCCTTTGCGAATAAGCTTCATAACGCCCAAAGCACCGATAGCACTAAATGGGACTAAGCTAACAAAGGTATATAGAGGGTATTTTGTTGCCATCAAGGTGTAGAATAGCACAATTCCAACACCCCAGGTCATATTATAGATAAACCCTGTATGACGTTGTTTGAAACCATCGATTATGCCGTAAATAACAGCACCTGTCCACGGCATAGAGGCGCCAAGGAAGATAGCGAGGTAATACCACCATACGTTATCTTCCGGATGTTCCGATTGAGTAGCACGAGTCACATTGTGAAGCCCTAAGAAGCCATTGATAAAGTCTTGACCATGAACACTGTACATGTACACATACCACGGCAAACAAACTACACAAAAGGCTAAAATGCCACGCCAATCAAAGATAGCTTTCACCATAGACCAAGAACGATTAATACCTGCAAAAACAAGTAAAATCATACCAGGCAACACAATAGCTACAGGACCTTTAGTGAGTACACCTAAAGCAGCGAATACATAAGCTACAATCATGGCATATGGTTTCTGTTCCACCAGACCCTTGTAGGAGTAAATCATGACCATCAACGTCGTATAGAGGAGCACCATATCCGTAATAACGCCATGTGCTACGGTCCAGAACATGAGAGATGTGCCTAGAACGGATGCCCCAATGAGACCAAGCGCCCACTTACCGCTCATGGTGCGCGTAGATTGATACATGGTCGCCACCGACAAAGCACCAAAAATAGCACTCGGTAGGCGCACCACCCAATCAGCAATTCCAAAGATTTTAAAGCCAAGAGCAATGAGCCAATAAATCATAATTGGTTTATCGTACCAATAAGTACCATAAATCTGCGGAGATAGCCAATCACCTGAAAGAACCATTTCCTTTGCTGTTAACGCATAATTAGATTCAACGGGATCTGTAACAGGCAACATATTATTGCCAAACATATAAAACACTAGCCACACAATAAATACGACTGGTGTTAATCGAGAGAGTTTCATAAGGGCCTCCTTATCGACGATTACGATAGTATCTAAAGCCCAGTACTACAGCTATAATGACAAATACAACGATCATAACAATCAAGAACTCATGATTGTACTCGATAAGGTCTTGCCAATTTTCACCAAGTACCTTGCCTAAGTAAACGAGCAAAATCGTCCAAGGAATCGTACCGAGTACCGTCCAGATGATGAAATGCCACATGGGATAGCGTGCCATTCCTGCAGGGAAGGAGATAAAGGTACGAACACCGGGTAAAAGTCGACCAAAAAATACAGCTACACCGCCATATTTATTAAACATCTTTTCTGCCAGTTCAAATTTATGTTCATTAAAGAATATATATTTACCATATTTCAATAATAAAGGGCGCCCACCATGCTCACCCATCCAGTAGGATACTATAGAACCAATAATACCTGCTAAGATACCTACCACCATTGTTGTATGCATATCAAATATGCCTTGAGCTATCAAATACCCCGCAAAACCAAGTACGATTTCACTTGGAATAGGCACGTTAGCATTTTCTAGAACCATTGCAATAAACATGGCCGTATAGCCATATGTTTCCATAAACGAAATAATATATTCCACTATTTTACCTCATTAAAAATCCCCATCCGGGTTCTATAATGTACTTATGCTTGTACATCATTTCGTGAAAATTTCACCCAACCATTTAGTACACTATATATTTTACCATAATAAAGAGACCCTCACCACAGGTGGGGTCTCTTTAAAGTATAAACAGTATGCAATTTTCGAAATAGCTTTTTTGCTATTGTGTACATTTCAGTAAAAACAGCTAACAATTAACTGACTATACGGTACCTAATCTACTCTGTCTAAGCAAGACCATATGGTACACATATAGGACATGTTTCTTCACTGCGAGGGCTTTGTAAAATATCCGCTTTAATACCGAACCACTCTGCTAAATTCTCTGGAGTCATCATCATATGCGGAGTTCCATCACCTACAATAGCTCCCTCTTTAAGAGCAATAATGCGGTCACTATAGCGTAAAGCTAGATTCAAATCATGGAGCACCATAACGACCATAATATTTCGTTCCCGCTGTGTGCGTTTAACTAGCTCCATCAACTCAATTTGATGACGACTGTCGAGATAGGTAGTCGGTTCATCGAGAAGTAAAATATTCGGTTCTTGCGCCAAACTTAATGAAAGCCATACGCGCTGCCGTTCACCGCCGGATAGTTCCCCTATTTGCCGATACCGATATTTCCATACATCTGTGCATTTCATCGCCTGCTCCACAGCAGCTAAATCCGCATCAGATAGTTCCTTAAAAATCGATACATACGGATTTCGTCCGGATCGAACCAACTGCTCAACTAACATTCCTTCAGGGGCGGTCGTAATTTGCGGTAACAAAGCTATATGGCGCGCTAATTCCTTTGTATTCCACGAATGTAAAGATTTTCCATCTAACGATATAGTCCCTTGTTTTATCTTGATAAGCCGCGCCAAAGCTTTCAAAAACGTTGATTTTCCCGAACCATTTGGACCGATAATAGATATTATTTCCGGTTTATCAAAGACGATGGATTGATTCTCCAGTATCAATCGTTTTCCATAGCCTACCGTTATATTATCGACGGTTAACACACTCATCTTCGCCCCACCCCTTTCAATAGATACAAGAAGAATGGAGCACCCAAAAAGCTCATCAATACGCCTACAGGAATTTCACCAGGCGCAATCATCATGCGCGCCAATGTATCTGCATAAACAATTAATATACCACCAAAGACCATAGACGTAGGAATCAAGTAACGGTAATCCACACCTACGATGAGGCGCGCCACATGAGGCACTATAAGACCTACAAATCCCAACATCCCCGACACACTCACTGCTGATGCGGCTAGCAAAGAGGCTAATACGAGCAACAAAAGTCGGCATCTTTCAACATGCACACCCAAGGTGCGTGCCGTATCATCGCCTAAACTAAGCAATGTAAGCCATCTGATAGATATCATAGATCCAATAATGCCTATAGCCGTATAAGGCCAGATCATCATCACATCGTCCCAGCTGCGCCCTACAAAACCACCTGCCATCCAGCTCACCGTTCCTTGAACACGATCTGGATAAAAAACGGACAAAATCGTATTAAACCCGCCGAAGAAAGCCGCTACAGCCACACCGGCTAAGATAAGGCGCAACGGATTAAGTCCACCTTGCCAAGAAATACCGTAAACCAAAAACGATGCCACTAACGCACCAACAAAAGCACCAATAGGAACAAGCATAACGTAAGTAGGCATGAGAATCATAATAATCATAGCCGCCAAAGCACCGCCAGAGGTAATACCGATAATGCCAGGATCCGCCAAAGGATTTCGCAAGATGCCTTGTAAAATCACACCAGCTAAGGCAAGATTCATGCCCGCTAAAAATCCCACTACAACACGTGGTAAGCGTATAGTCATGATAATTTGACCAATTTTTGATGTATCGCCACCCGTTATAATTTGGTATAATTCACTCCAAGTTAATGGAACGGCGCCCAATTTCATACTCAGCAACACACCTGCTATTAACAGAATCAGAGCAGCCACAAAAACGCGTAAGCCACGACGTTCCTGCACATTAATGAGATTGTCCATATAACACCTTTTCCGCATATAATAATACTTGATCCATTCGAGCGGTTGGTACCGACGCAAACAACGGCCCCGGCAAGACCTCTATATTCCCATTAGCAATAGCAGGTACATTCTGCCATGCCGGCGTTTTAAAAGCCTTTTTAAAAGCTGCTATATCTTTCTCACCGCTACTGCCATGATTAATCAAGATAACCTTGTCGCAATCAAGAACGGCCATCGTCTCCAGATTAAGCGGAATATATCCATCCAAAGCATTCTCCGATACATCCTGCGGCAAATATACATCAGCCACATTTTTTGCCCCTAATCTTTGGAAAATATCTCCCACATATGTTTTACTGGAGGCTAGTTGGTAACTCGTAGGTGTCCCAAAAACAATGAGAACACGCGGCGCAGACTCATCTTTATGACGCTGTATGATTTCTGTTAGGATATCATTATATTTCTGGACCAATGCAGCCGCCTCCCTATCATGACCAGTCATGGTGCCCACATGCCGAATATGGTCCATGATGTCATCATAATTGGAGGATAGATGGTAAAAGCTAGGAATATGATTCGCATTAAATGCTTTGCGCAACGCCGTTTGAAACGGCATGGCAATGCCGATAACGAGATTCGGATCGGACATAATAATTCGTTCAATACTTGGAGATACAGCACTATTCATATTTGGATACTGTGCAATTTTAGCCTGCACCTCTGCCGGTAACTCCCTTGAATTTACTACGCCTACGGGGCTAACACCTAAAGCGATGAGTAATTCGCTATCCGCCGAAGAAATAGATACTACTCGACTTGCTGCACTCGGCAACGACACTATTTGCTTCGTATCATCTTCAATCTGAATAGCACCTACCTCGCTGAATACCTCTCGCTTGCCTTCAAAACTTATAACCGTAGTGAAAGCTCCCACAACGGCAACAATACCCAATAAACATAATAATGGCTTATTGATAATGATCACCTCGCAGATAACTTATGCAAGCTAAACCTCATAGATTATAATTTCAAATTAATGCCACTATATTATGTATGAAATACATGCATTAAAGCCTCAGCATTTCATACATACATTAATATCTCACTATTACATACGCAGGTTAAGGCCCATGCGATAAGTGGCGCCATGAATATCTCGTAAGTCTTGTTTTTCACCAAATATATTTTCAACCCCTACATACATGGATGCATTGTCATTCAACTGACGAGTAACCATGACGTTCCAAGTTTGAATATTTTTCTTCTTCGGAATGCTGAGACGTGGGTTAACAACGATAGCATCGATGCCATCAAGGTAGTTAATATAATAATTACCCCAGAACGCACCAGTCCATCGACCTTGATGATAATTAACACCACCACTAAATACATGGCGACCACGGTTTAACAGACGGTCGTGAGTCACGTCATTTTTGGCATCCAAATATGAATAGTTGCCGAATACATCCCATTTATCATTGAGTCTATGATTTACAGATAATTCCACACCTTGCAATACAGCACGAGGTAAATTGGAATACGAAACATAAATTCGGCGATTTGCCATATCAATACGATTAGCACCGCTTTCAATATAATTTTTAATAACATTGTGGAAATAGGACGCCTTAACATTTGTCCGTTTCCAATCTTTTTCTACGGAGAAATCAAAGTTATATGAGCTTTCAGGTTTCAAATTAGGATTACCTTGCAAATATATATCGAAAGCTCCTAATCGCCCTCTCGGCACATTAGATGCCATAAGCCAATGATGATACATTTCCGTCATACCAGGTGTGGAGTAGCCTGCACCATAGTTCATTTTAAAACGGAGACTATCATTTGCTTTATAGGTAACACCAATCTTAGGCGACCAATGGCTATCAAATGCATTTGACGTATCGTAGCGAACAGCAGGAATAATTACCCATTTACGACTAGGTTTCCATTGATGTTGCACAAAGTAACTACCGTAATTAATGGTTGCCTTACCCGCGGTATCTGTAATGCCTTCTCGAGTTCTTGACCATGCTATGGATCCATTATTAATACGCGTACTAATCGCTTCTTGACGGCGGAATTGAACGCCATACGTCAAGAGATTTTTCTTATCAATTGCCGTGTTAACCTGTGCGTCTGTAATCCATTCTTTATTATAATATTCATCCCAAATGGATAGTTTTTTTATGCCACCCATGCGCTTATATTGATCATAAGTGTCTTTGTAATGATTGTAGTAAGACTGCACCATAAGCGATGACCGGCCGCGACGGCCATTCCAACGAAGACCTGTGCTTGTAGTAGTCGTATTTTTATCAACCGATTGAGTTAATGCGCTACCCTTTTTCGTATTCATATCCAAGTCTTCAGTTTCTCGATCTATAAAGAAGGAAAATTTATCCCTTTTTCCCGCTTGATAAGATACGTCAAAATGAAGCGGTATTCGGTCACCATGATAGTTATTATCCGATCCAGAATCATTATTTCCCGCTATATTCCTACGAATTCCAGCACCAATCGATCCGTTCCACTTCCCTTTTTGTCCGCTACGAGCCAATACATTGAAGTTATATCCTGTCGCACTCGATGCATCACGTCGGGAGATTTCAGTATTAACCTCTACACTTGGCTTTCTGGATTGCTTTGTAATAATATTAATAACCCCACCGTTCGCCTCGGAACCATAAAGGGCACTCGACGGGCCACGCGTTATTTCGATGCGCTCCACATTATCCATGCCTTGACGAAGCCAGCCCATAGCATTAGCTCTTGTTTTCGTCAACTCTCCCGTAACACGTCGTCCATCAATAAGAATTAATGTATGACGAGATTCGGCACCACGCATCGTAATATTTTGTCCACCGTGAGCATCGGTGCTGAAAGCAACGCCTGGCACACTTTGTAAGGCTTGCTCTAAATTACGATATTGGCGACTTTTAATTTCTTCTTGTGAAATAATCGTTGTCGCAATTGGCACATCCCGAACTAAAGCCTCCGTACGAGTAGCAGTAACCGTAATATCTTTCATGCGTCTCGACTGCTCATCACTCGCATTATTTTGAGATTCATCCACACTAACTACACTTGTAGAACTATTATTTTCTGCACCTACCACACCTGCAGCAGATGTTAGATACACAACACACAATAGTGCTGCCCATGATTTTTTCATCACACACCTCCAGAAAATATATTAGGGCTCTAATAGCATAAAACGATATCTAATCTCAATTATATATTCATTAAGAATAACTATCAATATTATTTTATGTTATCAAAGTAATATATATACATATAAAAAAACTAGTATCTATAAAGATACTAGTTTTTCATTATACTTATAAATTATAGTGAATTGTGATATCTGCATATTGTTGTATACCTGTAGAATTTTCAGCACCGCCTACACTATAAGCATATTCCCTAGCATGTTCTGTTAATATAGGATCATCAGAATTAAGAACTTCCACACTGGCAACACTGCCACCTGGGGCAAAATAAATTCTTAGTGTTACATCACCTTGAATTCCCATAGCGTATGCATCTGTAGGGTAATTACTATTAATTGCACTTTGTAAATTACTCCAATACCCATCATAACTAAATGTACCGCCACCACCGACATCTACTTCGGTGCCTCCTGTACCCTCACGATCGCTAAGCCCTTCTTCGCTGCCTGTTGATGCATACCCAATTCCAGGACCTTCAGGCCCGACAAGTCCACTCCCCGTATTGCTACCGACAGAAGATTGTTTAATAGTACCTGTTTCACCAGCACGCTCTTGTTGACTAGACGGACTTACATCACTTTTTGTAGGAACAGCAGAGTTCCCATTTTGTCCTCCATAACCGGCTCCACCGTTATCAGGTTGAACGTTATTATTTTCCAATTCTTTTTGGTGTTGAAACTCATGAGCCTTCTCTTCTTTAATCTGCTCTTTGATTTCCTCTACTTGTTTCTCCGCTTCCTGTTCCGTGAGAAAATTAATCTGTAATGATCCGGTCATTTGAGATTCGATATAATCAGAAAAAGAAATAAAGGCAACACCAACCGTAATAATACTTATAATGGTAGCAATAACAAAGGCTTTTTTATAGGTCATATGTGGATATTTCCACACATCTACATATTGTTTCGCCATAGCATCACCTATTTATTAACAGTGGCAATACTAATACTTGCAGCGCCGGCTAATTTCATCTCATCCATTAATTCCACGACCTTGCCATAACTCAAATCCTTGTCAGCACGAATAAGGAAGTTTTGATTTTTATTCTCTCCAATTTTGGCTTTCACAGAGCTAATAAGCTGTTCTTTCGTCACATATCCATCATCAATCATCAGCTGCCCATTTTTTTCAAAATCAATTAAAACTGGGCGCAACTCAGCGGACTGCTGTGTTTTTGTTTTTGGTAGCATAATAGACAAGGATTGTTGTGGAATCGTATATATGGTGCTAATCATAAAAAATACTAGCAAGAAAAAGATGATATCAATCATAGGGATAATCATCAAAGTAGGCTTTTCTCCCTCCATACGGCTCATTCGTTTCATGCAGCATGCCCCCGATCATAAGAATCTAAGACACGAGAAAATGAATCTTCTAAACGAGATATTGTCATACGTACATGATGAGTAAACCCGGCATGAAAACACAATGCCACAATAGCCACGCAAAGACCAGAAGCAGTTGCGACAAGGGCTTCCCCCACACCACCAGTAATAGCAGTAGGTACCGCACCGTCAGCACCGAACACCTGAAAGGCACCGATCATCCCCGTTACAGTACCAAGCAATCCTAATAATGGTGCTATCGTAACAATGGTAGAGAGCCAATCAAGACCACGGGAAGCGTGCGTATAAACATGGGCCACTATATCCTCCATTTTGGATTGCAATACATTGCGATCATGACACTGTCCAAGCACGCGAGTCAGATTATACGAAATATTAGCTGTATATTTAGATTCTAAGCTAGTTAATAAGGATTGCCAGTTTATTTCGCTCTCTTCTAATGCATCATTCAGAGCAAACATTTCCCGCTTCAATTGTCGATAATAAGCTATACGTTCTATCGCTATAGCTACGGTTATGATAAGTGCCACTAGTAGCGGCCACATAACAAATCCACCATGTAAAAATAATTCCCAAGCCTCTTTCATCGTAAACCTCCTTTATTAACAGCTTAATTCTATAAACTTATTTTTGCTCCTAACAAACTCTTTTCAACTAAACCAAATTGTTTTAAACTGATAACCAAAATCACTTAATAAGTCTATCACATCATAATTGATTTTCCAACACTATATAAAAACCTTATATATTAAAAGATATTATAAAAATTATAAGATATTAATCTGAAATATTTTTGAATTTTCATCTCAATTAGAGCACAAAATAAAAACGACCTTGATGTTATCAAGATCGTTTTTATACTTCTATTCTATTAGATTTATACTCTTCAAATCACATCGTACATAATCAGTACTATTGCAATTCAGTAGTTTGTGTCTTTACTTCACGAGCCGTAGTAAATGCTGCTAATTCTGCATCACCAGCACCAAGAATGACTTTGTTAGCCACTAACGCATTAGCCGCTGTTTTAGCATCTTGTAAAGTAATTCCAGCACGAGGAGCACTAATTGTGACTGATGTGCTTTTACCACCGACCGTAGAAAATGTAAGATATACAACGCGTTTTTCCGCCATGTGGGCGCCTCCTTTCACGTTTCATAAACAAGTTCATCGAATCTAAATAGACTATATAAACAAGTTAAATTACAAATATGCCTATCTTCGATTCATATCAATAAGGATGGGAATGTGTGGACTTGCTATTTCTACACCTTTTTACGACTATATAAGAATGTACGAAACCAGCAATTAAAAATGTGTTTGGATCACCTAAAACAAAATGGTAGAAAACCTACACTTAATGTCCTAAGGATACTTCATTGACGCGGACCACGTCGGACAAGCTGTGGTCATACAAGGCTGCCAGCGCATTACCAACGGTTTTCACATGATCGTCAGACGCTTCTTCCGCAACACGAGTATAGGTTACGTCTTTGTACTTCGGCGCATCTTCGGTACCGATGTTAAAACGCAACACCAATTTAGTGCGTTTAATATTGGCCATCGTATCACCTCCTTTCACCCTCTTATATTCCTGAGGCCCTCATTCGACAACCCTCTTACCGTTATTTAAGGTACTTATGGTGAAAGTAGCTGAACTCTGACTGTAATACTATGAATTGAAATAGAAAAAGACCTCTACCTAATGTTATCTAGAAGCTTATCAATCTAGATAACACCGGTAAAGGTCTATAAAGTGCTCTTACTACGAGTACTATCCATATACATATTATTCGGTTTTCAAAGCCAACATAAAGTCATATGCTTTAACAGCGGCTTCAGTGTCCACAAAATGTAGAGGATTTAACATACGACAGAATTTAAAAAGATATTCATGTCTACGCAAAATGTCTTTTATATGTAGCACTGTCTCACGGGCTGTACAGGCTGAGCTATAGCCATTCATCATAGCATATAGATAAGAAATAGGTAAATTATCCTCTCGAAAGAAGCTGTGAACAAAGATGAGTAAATCCCATCCTTGTGGTGTTAACTCAGGCCAACGGCGAGTATTCTCCCAATCGAGTAATGTGATCTTATCTAGTTCAGGCTCATATGTAATGTCGCGCATAGCAGGACGACCATGACTCAAACCATAATCATGCAAGCGACCCAATGTCTTGCCAAACATATAAAAAATATGACTTAACATATCTTGCAAACTATCATCCTCTGGATGTTGAGCAGGCAATTGGCTATAATATGTTAACGTTTTGCCACAATCTTCTGTAACAAAATAATGTTCTCTAAAACCAGCAATAACAGGAGCTACTGGTAATTGCGTATTCACAAAAGAAATCTTGTAAAACTCATAATCAAAAGAAGCTCTAGGTGCGGGCTTAATCCAACTAGAGCGATGGTTACTTATATCCTGTTTTACAAAGTACTGTTTGTTGTTAAAATCCACAGAAAAAACACGATGTTCTGTCTCTTGATCAATCATTCGATCGATATATTCTAATAGCATATCATTCATTATTTTCCCCCGTATATACACTCTATAATGCTAATCGCCCTCTCAAAGCATAATAACTAGCATTTCCAATATAATATCTCCCAAATTTATATTGTATAGTCTAGTATGTATAGCATTATAATAATTTATGAATTACAACATATTAGCTATTACTCATATAAGTGTATACAATTTATGTACTTATTATACTACAATTATCAATCGATATCAAAATCAAATTTATTTATAAAGTTAGTATTTTACTGTATTTATTTTACATTTATCGGTTTATATATATTTCACGATTAATATTTCAGTACACTTAAATCCAAATCTATTACTATTACTATTACTATTACCATTAACATTACTGGAGCTCTATTTATAAAAAAGAAAAATCCCCTAGCCTAAGCTAGGGGATTCTTCTGGTAATTATGATAATAGGTTTAGATTCAGACTACTATATAGACCAACTCTGATCATGTCTAAATCAAACGAATTAACCTACAAATTTTGTCACTGCCGCAGTATCAGTTAAGTGACGTTTAGGCATACCCATTTCAGCAGGAGAAATGCCAAGAGCAAGACCTACTAATTGGGACATGTGCAAGATTGGCATATCTTTGCCACCGCCAACAACTTCTTTAGCTTCTTTTTGGAACATATCAAGTTGCATTTGGCAAAGTGGGCAAGGAGTTACTACGCAATCTGCGCCTTCTGTAGCTGCATCTTTGTTGATGGAGCCAGTCATTTGCATTACGGAATCATGTGCAGGGTATACAGCATGGAAACCGCAGCAATCAAGTTTACGGGAGAAGTCGATTGGTGTAGCACCGATAGCAGAGATCAAATCTGCTAAAGATGTAGGCATTTGATAATCTTCGAAGCCCAATTCAGTTTGAGGGCGAAGAATATGGCAACCATAGTATTCAGCTACACGTAAACCAGTTAACGGTTTAACAACTTTAGCTTTCAATTTGTCCAAACCGTAGTCGCGGATCAATACCCATAAGAAATGAGTAATATCAGTTGTTCCGCGGTATTGTTTACCGATTTGAGCTAATTTTTTGTTAACTTCGTTCTTTTCTTTTTCGTTTGCATCAAGCTCGTTTTTAGCTTCACGAAGCATCAAAGTACAAGTATTACATACAGTTAAAAGGTTTAAACCTTTTTCTTCTGCTAATGCAATGTTACGTGCGTTTGTAGCAAGTGTAACTTCTGGAGCGATATCTTGAACGTGGGAAGCGCCGCAGCAAGTCCAGCCGTCAAGTTCTTCCAACTCAATACCTAATTTTTTAGCTACAGCAACTGTTGCTAAGTAATCTTCTTTGGCAGCGCTTTCAAGAACGCAACCTGGGAAAAATGCGTATTTCATTATTTGCTTACCTCCTCAGCTGCTTTCATAAGTCTGCGAACACCATCAATACCGTTTACAGGTTTTTGAGGTACTACAAGTTCAAATGGGTTGATTTTGCTGTGTTTCCACAAACGCAATGCATAGAATGCTTGTTTAGCGGAATCTACAACACCATCAGATTTCAAGCTCATAGAAACTTCTTTCAAGCGACCAGTTTTGTAAAGGTCCTCTTTGAAAGCAACTGCATGGCGAACGCCTTTGCTGTTAGTAAGACCAGCTTTTGTAGCTTCTTTACGTAAGTTGGAAATGTCTTGAGCAGGTTTTAAGTGTTTAGGGCAACGGGAGATACAGTTCATACAGTGAACGCATTTCCAAAGGCCGTTGTCGAATGCAGGTTGAATGTGAGCCATAGGTGCATCATCACGGCTATCCAATACGAAACGGTTAGCTTTTGTGAATACATATGGTTCTAAGAAGTCGTCTTCGCGAGCAGTCAATTTGTTACATTCAGACGCACAGCAACCGCAAAGGATACATTCTGTACCAGCAACGAATTTTTTGAAGTCAGCTGGAGTTTGGCGAACGATTTTGTCCCCTTCATTGAATTCAGCTTTAAGGAAAATCCAAGGAGCAACTGTTTTCAAACGATCAACTTTAGATTCCCAATCAACAACTAAGTCACGGATAACACGGAAGTTGCCGATTGGAGCGATTGTCAATTCGTCTGTGCCATAACGTTCTGTTAATTCATCGATTTTAGATTCACAGCCGAGCATCGCTTCGCCATTTACACGAATGGAGCAAGCGCCGCAAACTGCGGAACGGCAAGCTGCCAAGAATGTCAATGTTGGATCTTGAGTATCTTTAATTTTTTGAAGGCCCCAGAGGATTGTACGGTCAGGTTCGTAATCGAATTTGAAAGTCTGTACAAACGCGCGACCTTGTTGGTAACGGTGAATATGGTAGGTGATTTGTCTCATCTTAGTACTTCCTTTCTTGTGGTTCGTATTTAGTGAACACTACGTCGCGTTCTGTTAATTCGTATTGACCGTCAGCACCTAATTTGATCAAGGAATGTTTTAAGTATCTTTCATCATTACGTTTAGGATGGTCTTCACGAATATGAGCACCACGAGATTCACGGCGGTGTAAAGCGCCCATAGCAATAGCTTTTGCTACTGTTAACATGGAGCCAATTTCACAATAGTTTACGAATGCCATGTTGTAAGTACGTTCAGGGTCACCTACATAGCAAGTTTTATAATCTTCAATCAATTGTTCGATTTCTTTTAAGGCTTCAGTAATACCTTCTTCATTACGGAAGATACCTACTTTATTCCACATTGCATCAGCCAATGCATCGCGAATTTCTACAACCGGACGACCGCCTTCACGGGATGTTACTTCTGTGAAACGAGCTTCCCAAGCTTTTGCAGCTGCAGCAAGTTCCGCATCTACGTTAGGTTGTTCATGTGTTTCAGCATAATCAGCTGCGCCAGCACCGGATACTTTACCGAATACTACGCCGTCTGCCAAGGAGTTACCACCCAAGCGGTTCGCACCGTGGATGGAGATACAAGATGCTTCGCCAGAAGCGAACAAACCAGGCACTTCACATGCACAAGTTTTGTAGTCAACTACGTCGATACCACCCATTGTATAGTGACATGTTGGACGAATAGGTACCGGTTGAGTCAATGGATCGCAATGTTCGAAAGTCATAGCCAAGTCACGGATACCATGAAGTTTTTCAATAATAACTTCAGGACCTAAGTGACGAAGGTCAGCTACTACGTATGCGTTAAGACCAGAACCGAAACCACGACCTGCAGCGATTTCATCTTCGATGGCTTTCGCTACAACGTCACGGGATGCCAATTCCATTTTATTAGGCGCATATTTTTTCATGAAACGTTCGCCTTCAGCATTAAGAAGGTAACCACCTTCACCACGAACCGCTTCAGACATCAAGATACCAGTACGACCAAGACCTGTTGGATGGAATTGGATCATTTCCATATCTTTTAAGCCATTACCAGCGCGGAATGCTGCTGCCATGCCATCACCTGTGGAAAGGAATGGGTTTGTAGTACGAGTCCAGAAAATACGACCTGCACCACCAGTAGACAAGATAATTGCTTTTGCTTTAATTTGCTCTACTTTACCTTCTTTCATGTTCCACACAACTGCGCCACCAACGTGACCATTTGCGTCTTTAACAAGATCTAAAAGGTACCATTCTTGTAAGAAGTGTACGCCTTCTTTCAAGCATTGTTCGTAAGTTGTGTGCAAAATAACATGACCAGTTTTATCTGCAGAGTAGCAAGTACGTGGATAGGATTGACCACCGAAGTTACGTTGCGCAATTTTATTCTCTTCAGTACGGGAGAATGGAGCACCCATGTGGTCCATTTCAAGTACGCCTTCTGGGCAACGAGAGCAGAAGAATTCGATTGCATCTTGGTCGCCAAGATAGTCAGAGCCTTTTACAGTATCAAAAGTATGAGTTTCAACTGTATCTTCAGCTGCAACGTTGTTCAAACATGCATTTACACCGCCTTGCGCCATTGCTGTTGCAGAGCGAGTTGGGAAAATTTTAGTAATAAGAGCTACTTTTAAGCCTTTGCGACGACCTACTTCAAGAGCCGCACGCATGCCGGCGCCACCGCTACCTACTACTAGAACATCAAACTGTTCCATAATGACCTCCTCATAACTACCTATTAATAAGAAACCTGTTAGACTATCTCATTTCAAAAACTTATAAAAATTTTTGATAACCTAATCATTTTTCTTTCAAGAAAAACCCCATACTTATGCGATTTTTCTTATTTCTTTACCTATAATTATAGAGAGCATTTCAGGTCATGTCTAAACCCTATTATGCATAATTAATTTTGATTAATCTAATTGATAATTTATTTCACTTAGCATTTTTAAGGTAAAAAGAGGAGTCAAAAAATTACCTATATGAATAATTTTTACAAGAAGTTAAGGATTTTACGAAAGTAGTTCGGTTCCGAAATTTTTCTATATTTTTATTTCCTTTGGTATCTATAGAATTCGCATAAACACTAGCTTTTTAATTATTGCTAACCATTCCTAATAATTAATATCCATTAAATTCCTACTAAATTTACCTCGAATTTAATCATCGAAAATTATCGTATTTCTCCGTTCATAACAAGCATTTATTTCTGTGATAATAATTATCATAAGTTTTTTTAGTGATTTATCGCACATCATCTAAAATCGATAAAATCACCCTCATCTATGCGCATACGGCAATCTTCGATATAGTTAGATTTTATTCATTAGCAGAATTCATTAAGTTTCAGTCTTTCACCATTTTTAAGGCTTTCAAAGATGAAGAAAAGTCTTGTAAACTCGCATGTACATTCATCTTTTGCTCATTACCATTGTATAAGGTATGATAATAGATAAATAAGTTATATAATATTATATATATATATAGTCACCTTATATGGTGTTGTGGCTTTCAAAAAAAGGAAGTTTATATATATATATAATGACTATAATTAATGTAGTTGGAGAGCTATATTTTTAAATCATACATAAGGAGAACAGAGAATGAAAATTTTACTTGTAGAAGACGAAGAAATGCTGAATGGTATCACGGCTAAATATTTACGTGCAGAGAATATGACAGTTGATACATGCTTCAACGGACAACAAGCGATCGATTACGTTAACACATCCAGCTATGACGTTATTGTAATGGATATTATGATGCCAATCCTCGATGGTATCAGTGCTCTTGCACAAATGCGTAACGACGGTAATACAACACCGGTATTGCTTTTAACAGCAAAAGATTCCTTACAAGATAAAGTTACAGGCCTTAACACTGGCGCGGATGATTACCTTGTAAAACCTTTCGATCTTGAAGAGTTAACTGCTCGTATTTATGCATTGGCTCGTCGTAATGCGCGTCATGCACAAAACGATATCCATGTAGGTCCACTTACCATCAATGTTCCTCAACGTACAGTTAAACGCGACGGCGAAACAATTACATTGACTGCAAAAGAATTCGACCTATTATTCTATTTAGCAAGTAACGAAAATATCGTATTATCTCGTCAACAAATCCTTGACCATGTTTGGGAATACGATTATGAAAGCTACTCTAACCTTATCGACGTATACATTAAAGATTTGCGCAAGAAAATTGATACTGATGAAAATGTAAAACTCATTCAAACGGTTCGTGGAGTAGGGTATGTCCTCAAAACAGAAAACTAATGATCCTCACCGAGATCTAGATACCATGTCTGGGGCAGCCACCGATTTATTTAATCGGCTGCCCCTAACCTTTAAAATTATGTCGTGGTATACCATCTTTTTGCTTATCATTTTGATGGTTGCATCCGCATGGATTTACGCATATACACATGAATCCGACAACAAAGAAGTGCGCGAGCGCTTACAGCAGCAAGCGATGATTATGGCTACGGATATCCGCAAGTTTAAACCGTACCAAGATAATACATTCTTCTTTGTATCAACTCAAGACGGTTATATTATTAAAGGGGCCTTGCCAGATGGGTTTCCAAACCAAACAATTCTTTCCTTAGGCCAAGTTGGTGAAATTGCTGCAGGTGATGATACCTTCTACTACTACGATACGCCTGTCAATGAACCAAACTATCGTGGTATTTTGCGTGCTGTTACAAAAGTAAAAACAGCCTCTAAAAAGACGGAAAACCTTTTATACAGCCTATTATTAGGAAATATCATTTTCTTACTAATTTCCTCCCTAGGTGGTTATCTTTTTATCAAAAAAGGACTTAAGCCCGTCCGAACTTTGACGAAAACAGCTAAAGTCATCGGTAAGAACAACGACTTGAGCCGTCGTATCGACATTCCTGCTCGCACGGCAAGAGATGAAATCTACGAGCTGACCACAACGTTTAACCGTATGATTTCAGGTCTTGAGGATTCTTCCAATCGTGAAAGACAGTTTAGTTCTGACGTATCTCATGAATTGAGAACACCAATTGCTGTTATTAAAGCAGAAAGTGAATTTGCTTTAAAATACGGTCGTACGGAAGCAGATTTACGGGAAGGTTTAACACATATCTTAGAGCAAGCCAAGTTCATGACTAATCTTGTAAGCCAACTGCTTGATGTAGCCCGCCTTGAAAATGCACAAGGTCTAAGCTTTGCACCTGTCAATGTATCATTGATGTTATCCAATATGGTGCACGACTATACAAGACTTTGTACAGAAAATACAGATAAACAGATTACGATTACATCTCACATTGATCCTAATTTACATATGAATGCTCACGAAGTATCATTACGCCGAGCTATCACAAACCTAGTGGACAATGCCATTAAGTTTACAAACTCTACTATTGATATTTCGGCTAAACTCGTAGGCAGAGACTTAGTCATTACCGTAACAGATAATGGTATTGGCATCGAACCTGAAGCCCTGGATCATATTTGGGATCGTATGTATCAGACGGAACAATCGCGAAACAAAAAATCTAATCACGGTATAGGTCTAGGTCTATACTTTGTAAATAAAGTTATTAACTTACACCATGGCACAGTAACGGCCACGAGTGAACCACAAGTAAAGACTACATTTACAGTGCGATTGCCGTACAACACAACGGAAGAATAACATAAAAGGGACTGACCATTGGTCAGTCCCTTTTCTATATCAATTTTAATCCCAAAAGCCCATAATGTAGAAATTAATTAAACCATAAAAAACTAGCATATAGAAGCTCCTTCTATATGCTAGTTTTTATGTATTTAGTTTTAAAGCAACTTATTACAGATAATTAACTTTAGCCTACAAATTGTTGCCAAAACGGCATATATACATATTCTAAGAAGGTCCATACAAGTAGACCCGCTACAGCACCAACGATAGCGCCATTAATACGAATCCAGCTAAGATCATCCTCCACCTTAGATTCAATAAAGTAAATAAATTTATCTGTACTGAGGCCACCTAATACTTGACGTATGATAGTTTCAATGAGGTCATACCCTTGTTCAAGTACGTAGTCGCCAATATCGTGTAAGGTTTTTTCAATACGATTTCTAAGATCTTCTGATTGACCGTATACATTCCATAATTCAAGAGCAATATTAACTAAGACCTGAGCTGGCGTCTCCCCATTTTCATCCCCTATGAGCAATAATTCTTCTATATAAGGGCATAAATGGTTTTCGATAACAGATTCCCAATCTTGTTCACGAATCCAACGTTCCCACGCTTCATCAAGAGCATCGCAGACTTCATGGTTTTCTTCAATATTACGAATTGGTTCTACCCATTGTCGCAACCAAGCTGTTCGTTCAGGGCTATTTGGTCGTTTCCAGCTTTCCAGCATCGCATAGGCCTCTTGGACAATAGCCTCTGCCATTTCTTGATAGTTTACTACATCGGTAGCTTCGGACATAGAAATAAGGAAATCAGACCAGAAGCCTTTTCGCTTTTTCTTATGTGCCTCTTCTGCTACGACAGCGGTAAGCCAGGTAACCATAGCTGGATGATTAATCCGTTCTTGAATCACGTTTAAAACTTGTACAACCATACTTTCATAGCGATTATGCTCACATAAATCGAGTAATACGTGTTTCAAAACGGGCACGAGAGAATGTTGTTGAAGCAACCCGCGAATGCGTTTTGCCCCCCATTGTGCCCATTCTTCATTAGTTTGAGATTTCCATAAAAGGTGTAGTCCTTGATGAATCACAAGGCGCGCTGCTCTCTGCCCCTCAGGAGACAACAAGAACTTTTCAAACAATGGCACAAATTGCACATTTTTCAATAATACCTTACAACGCTCCTTGGTAAGCATCTTCGTCTCTACAAGTTTAATGACACCATTAATGAGGCGATCTTTATTGCGAGGAATTAGCGCTGTATGATATGGGAAGCCTAGTGGCTTGCGAAATAAAGCCGTTACAGCAAACCAGTCAGCCACACTGCCGATGAGGGCAGATTGAACCGCCCAGTACAACGGTTGATACCAACTTTCATAGCCAAAGAAAAATTGTCCTACGAAAGCAAAGCAGTACAATACGGCAGTCAAGCCTAGAATGCCATTAGCACGCTGTTTCAAGGTAAGGGATTTCAAATAACTAATCATTTGAGCACCCCCTCTACAATGATGGTCAAACCGTATAAGATGCCGCCAAGGACAGCGCCTATAAGGGAACCATTAATACGCACCATTTGAAGGTCATAGTACATTTTGCCCCGAACAATTTGAGTGATTTCATCAGGCGAGTACCGAGATAATTCCTGACCTACCACACTGTCGATGAGCGGGTTCAACTTCTGCAACCACGGAATACTACGCAACAAGAAGAACCGTTCAAACGGCGCCTGCTTATCTGGATTCAACAAAATTTCGGTGCCGAGCACATTAAAGCGATCGATAACGATGTCCATGAGGCGTTTCCAGTCCAATGTATCCCCATCGATAAGTTTGCCTTCCCATTCTTCAAGAACCATTCTAATCCACTGATTTTTATGTTCTTCGATGAAAGCTTGCCACTCTGTATTGGTTTCTAGGTTATTGAAGAATCGAATTGCTTGGCCCCATACATAGCGCCCCAATGCAGAATCGATAGATTCATTTTCCTTCAAGAACTGAACGGCTTTTTTCTGTACCGTTTCTACCAATCGTTCTGGTGAAAGTCCATCTCCACCAAAGGCGATAGCCAATTCGCGAAAGAAAGAATCCTTTGTATAAGTTTTCATAATGTCTAGCATGACGCGATACAAATACGGGTATACCTGATTTGATGCGATAACACGCTGACATGTGCGGTTAAAATAAAGCCAAAACACGCTTGCTGTGTGACGTTCTAGCATACAACGACCAAAGAGAATAACAAGGGGTGTTGCTTTCCAGTTTGTAACCCCCTTATAAATAGCCTTATTAATCTCTTGGCGCATCGGTTCAATATCCATATGAGATAAAACTTGATTGCCCACACCGTACAAGAGATTTCGAATTTGAACTTGTCCCACATCGCTCATGCCGTATTCAACGATACGGACCATAACGCGTTCTTTTTTGATAGCATAATACATCTGTGGCACGCGCAATAGCTCTTCGCTGAGCATAGTGCGGCCTATTTGAATTAATCGTTCCTTACTGCGCGGCAAGATTGCCGTTTTGAAAGGAATGCCTAAAGGCTTCGTAAAGAGAGCCGTTACTGCATACCAGTCCGCGAGGCCACCTATCATAGCTGCCCCAGAGATATGCATGATAAAGGCCCAAAATGTATCATGTCGCTGCGGATATGAAATTAAAAATATAATAGCCATGACAACCAACAGGGTGGTTGCCACTGGTTTGGTTTTCATCATCACTTGATCCTAACTTACTCAATTACGCATATAGACTGTCCCTATATAACGTAGTGACCTCGAGGTCTACGGACTTTCACAATTATATCTACAATCTAAAATGTAGCCTCATCGCCATCTTTTTGAGGTTCCCAAATCGGCACCTCCCCAAAGAGAGCTTTAAAGTACACAGACGGTGTCCATAATGGACCATTCAAATGCATTGGAATAAAGGCTTTATTCACCTGTACACGGCGCAAAAATTCAATACTGCCCCACTCCATAGCGTCTTCCAAACGATTGTCTACAGGGAACATCGCTACATCTACGGACAAGCCCTCTAATTCCTTAAACTCACGCCAAGCCATGCGCTTTGCATCCGCATTGTTTTCTGGCGTATCACCAAGCCAATGCCACCAATTAAGGTCGCCTGCATGGAAGATAGAGTCAGAGTCGATATTCGCCGTATTTGTCTTTACGTAAAAAGAACCACCTTCATCGGTGCTGCCATACATATGGATGCCTACATCATCTAATAGTGCATCTTGGCCAGGGCGCATGGTAATACATTTTTTTACCTTGCCCTCTAACGGCACATCTTGATGGCAAATATAGCGCGTTTGAGGACCATCAAATTCCGTAATGGATGGGTTAAAGTGATCTCCATGAGTGTGACTCACGAAGAACCAAAGTTCACGACCTCGTTTAGCCAACTGCCAAACAATATTATTAGGATCCTTATAATAATCAAACACATAGCAACGCTTACCATCCTCTACAAGGAATCCACTATGCGCTAAAAAAGTAACATGTAACATTATTATCAATACCTCTCATTTATTGAGAATTTATATCATTCGTATTTTTTATTATACCATATTTTTTGTACCTACGCTTAGATATAACAAGGACTAATACAATTTAATAGTAGCAAAAACTGAAAAGAAATGCCGCTGGCATTTCTTAGATGCGACCAGCGGCTTTCATATAGTCGATATATTGGTTACCCCAGTTTTCAAGGGATACTAAAACAGTCTTAAAACCTGCCCCCACTTCGGTAAGGCTATATTCAACCTTTGGTGGAATGGTACCGTATACTTCACGATGTACAAGTCCATCATCCTCCATTTGACGCAACGCTCTTGTCAATGTAGCTTGCGTAATGGGATGTAGACGACGCTCTAACTCACGAAAGCGCACAGGACCTTCAGACAACTCATGCATAATCAACAAAGACCATTTGCCAGCCAATAACTTTTGGCTCGTTGCAAAAGGACATCTGCCAACTAGATCATGAATATTTTAGTAATCGGTGCCAATGGTAACGCAGGTCGCCAACGTTTTACGGCAGTGCAAAACTAATATCTCAATCTATTTTCATGTCTCTATATGCAACACTCATCCTCCCAATACAAAACAACGTATATAAAGACACCGAGGGCTATTGACTGCAACCAATAGCCCTCGCTTATAATTAAATCAATACCTTTAAACAAATATTAATTTTTATATTTATAAACAGTAGGTGATATTATGAAACGCATGCCAACATTATTCGTAGGCCATGGCAGTCCCATGATGGCCTTAGAACATACAGAAACAACAAATACTTTTACAAGTATAGGACAAAATATAATCAACAAGTATGGCAAACCAAAAGCCATACTTGCCATCTCCGCCCATTGGTATGCAGATGGCACCTATATTCAAAGTGCAGAGAATCCAAAACAAATTTACGATATGTATGGATTCCCTCAAGAACTCTACGAAGTTGTATATCCTGCAAAGGGTGACAGCAATTTAACGAAAGAAGTACAAAAATTACTGGGTAACTCCGTTTCTATAAATGACACTTGGGGCATCGATCACGGCATGTGGACCGTGTTAGTTCACATGTTCCCTGATGCATCAATTCCAGTTGTCCAACTATCTATCAACAAACACCTGAGCCCAAAAGAAGCCTATCAACTAGGAACAAAACTTCAGTCATTACGCGATGAAGGCTATCTTATTATGGGTAGCGGTAATATCGTTCATAATCTAAGACGCATAGAATGGGACAGTCCATCCGGCACCTCCGCCACAATTGAGTTTGACCAATACATTTCTAAGGCAGTCTTAGAAAACGATATAGATGCTATTGTTAATTACACTCGACATCCTCAGGCTAGCTATGCAGCACCTACACCAGATCACTATCTGCCATTAATTTATATTATGGGTGCGAGTGAAAGTGCAAAACCGACTGTATTTAATCAAACTTATAATTTAGGCTCCCTATCCATGACAGGCTTTATCTTTGAGGATGCAGAATAATAACTTACACACTAATACTATATAAATCTATACACACAAAAACTGCTTGTACCTATGGTACAAGCAGTTTTTATATGTCTATTATTTTTCAATATTTGATTTAAATTGATTAAGTGCAGCCTGTACTCACCTCAGGAATATAAACTACACTAGTAATTCTTTAATGAAAGCTTCCATTTCCTCTGGGCTTACAACAGGCTCAAAACGGCCCACTACATTACCTTTACGATCTACAACAAATTTAGTAAAATTCCACTTTACTTCATCATCATTTAGATAATTAGGGTCAATACCATTAAGATAATCCGTAAGCATTTCCGTCTTATCACTAGCTGGGAAGCCTTGGAATGGATGTTCTCGAATCATGTATTTGAAAAGATCTAATGCACTTTCATCGCGCACATCTGCCTTTCCCATAACCGTAAAGGTCACACCGTAATTTAATTTACAAAACGATTGAATTTCGCTATTTGAACCAGGTTCTTCTTCTCCAAATTGATTGGAAGGAACGGCGATAATTTCTAAGCCTTGCTCCTTATATTGCTTATATAAAGCCTCTAAGGCTTCATATTGATGTGTAAAACCACATTTACTGGCCGTATTAACAATGATAAGAACCTTGCCTTCAAAATCTTTCAATGATTGTAACTCACCAGACTTTGTAGGCAGAGAAAATTGATAAACAGACATACTATCTCCTAACTTATATTAATAATCGCTATTATATTTATAACGAATATCATAATCAAAGGCCGCCGTTGTTTCAGAGGCTGTTTCCTGCCATTCTGTAGGGGCTGTACCATCTTTATCAAGGAAGTAACCAGAGTCAAGATAGCGGATAATAATATAGTTGGAATCCTTTTGGTCAAAACCGTTACCGCGGGTAAAATCAATACCATGGCCTGTATTGCGCGTTACGATAGCCTCCAACAAAGGTAATGTGATTGCATTCAATGTGATTTTCATATCAGGAGAATCAAAAATTTTTTTAAAGAAAGAGCTAGGTTTTTCTTCCTTGTATACTAAAAGCTTGCTAATCGTGCCATTAGATGCACATACTACGCGACGGATATCTTTAATAGGAATATCTACCTTGCCATTAGAGATAACGCCATTTTTAATGGTAATTTCTCGTTTACCCATAATGGAATAATCCAATGGTAATTGAAGCGTGTCTAAATTTGCAGGGAAGTCCGCTGTCAATTTATGGCGAGCAAAGGCAGCAATGATTGCTTTGGTTTCACGAATATTATGACCACCATTACAATCTGTACGGTCAGTATCTAAATCTTGGCCTTCAATATTTTTCCAATTGTGGTCTCTAAACACAATCGTATAATTAGAGTTTGAATTTAAATATCTTGTGAGATGAAGCTCATTTACATCTTCAAAATTAATGTCGGTTACAACCTGCCCATTTGCATCTTTACAAAGTACACCATTGTAACTAATCGTTAAGGTACGATCATCACTTTCAAAAATAATGGGATTTGTGTCGAATACAGAAATCATAGCCCTCTCCTTTTCACGACTCTAAACACAACTACACTTGTACATATCAAGTGCATTTACTCAAACATTGATTAAATATATTAATTAAATATTCTTAACTTAATCATACACCTTCTATATAAATGTAAACAACTACTATATTTTTCTGACTCTCTATGTTCTAAATTAACTTACAAACACTATATGCTTTCACCAATATATTTACAAAAGATATCAAACAATATCTGTATAAAACAAAAAAGCTGATTCCGAAGAATCAGCTTTTTATATTTCATTGAATCGTTCAAATGAAGTTATTATGGAAATTAGATGCTTTCAACAGCAGCGATAGCCGCAACATCTACAACGTCTTGAGCGGAGCAACCGCGAGAAAGGTCATGGATAGGTTTAGCCAAACCTTGAATCAATGGACCAATAGCGTCAGCTCCAGCGAAGCGTTGAACCAATTTGTAACCAATATTAGCAGATTGAAGATCAGGGAAAATCAAGATGTTAGCTTTACCAGCTACATGAGAACCAGGAGCTTTCTTTTCTGCTACGGAAGGAACGATGGAAGCGTCCAATTGTAATTCGCCGTCGAATTTGAAGTCCACATTACGTTCTTTCAACATGTTAACAGCTTCTACTACTTTGTCTACTTCTGGAGTGGAAGCGGAACCTTTAGTGGAGAAGGACAACATGGATACGCGAGGATCAGCCATGCCAACAACTTTGCGAGCTTTTTCTACAGTGGATTCTGCAATATCAGCTAATTGTTCGCTAGTTGGGTTAGGCAATACGCCGCAGTCGGAGAAGATGAGCATGCCATCATCGCCATATTCTTTTTTATCTGTGAACATAACCATTGTGGAGGATACAGTTTTAAGACCTGGTTTAGTACCTACAACTTGTAATGCAGCGCGCAATACAGATGCAGTTGGAGTAGCAGAACCAGCAACCATGCCATCTACTGCGCCAAGACGAACAAGCATAGCGCCGAAGAATAAGCAGTCGCCTTTCATAGTTGCGTCAGCTTTTTCAGGAGTCATACCTTTTTTAGCGCGCAATTCTACGAATGTATCAACCATTTCTTGGTAACGATCGTAGTTAGCAGGATCGATGATTTCAGCGCCTTCGATAGAAACGCCAGCAGCTTTAGCCGCTTCAGCGATTTCAGCAGGATTACCTACTAATACAGGTGTGCAGAAACCTTCTTTTAAAATGATTTCAGTAGCTACCAAAACACGTTCATCTTGGTACTCTGGCAATACGATTTTTTTACCTAATGGTTTTACTTGGTTTTTCAAATTTTGAATTAAATCCACGATTTTTGCCTCCTTAACATTGGCATTACGCCATATCAATACTATTATTATAGCAAATTCAACCTATTGGTAAAAGTAAAAATTATTTCTTAACATATCATTCCTAGTATTATACTCTTTTTGTGAAAGTTGAAACTCATTCCAACTTTTCTCAATTTTAATTATCAACTTGGATTTCATTCCAACTTTTTATCATTTTAAATATAAGATTGGATTAGATTCCTAATTTTTTAATTTAAAACCTAACGCCTCAAATAAGTTTTATCTACGAACTACATACCAATAATTGAACTCTTTACACATACACGCTACAATAATAGAAACAAAATACGGATAGCCAAATGCCAATTTATATTCCTTATACACTCATTTAGGAGGGCTTATGGCAAATACTGAGACAACAATCAACGCCGTTATAAATCCAGAAAATAACGAAACGCCTATAGACATAGAGAAAACGATTAAAGCCTTGGAGCGAAATAAATTTGTAGTTCATTATTTTGAAACAGGCGCAGAAGCTATTTCCTATTTAAAAGGCCGTATTCAAAATAAATGTGTAGCCATCGGTGATTCTCACACCTTATTGGAGCTCAAGGTTCATGATGTCTTAGCCCAGGTCAACGATGACATAACAGATATTCAACGTCCGCTTCCCGGTGAAAGCTTCCGCGACACCGCATTACGCACCATGGGCCGTGATGTATTCCTCACCTCAGTCAACGCTCTTGCTCAGACGGGAGAGATGGTGAATATCGATGGTACGGGTAATCGTGTTGCAGCCTCTTTATTCGGCTCTCAGGAGGTATTTTTTGTGCTAGGCATCAACAAAATCACGCCAGATTTAGCTTCCGCCATCTATCGCGCACGAAATGTAGCCGCTCCGCTCAACAGTAAAAAGAATAAAAAGAGCTCTCTCAATCCATGTGCTACATTAGAAGAAAAATGCTATGACTGTGGTTCTCCGGATCGTATATGCAATGCATTAACGATTTACTATAAAAAGATGCGCAATATGCAAACCATGGAAGTCATCATCATTAATGAATCTTTAGGCTTCTAATTGTTTGCGGCCCATTCAAAAAATCTTGTATGTTCATTTCTCCAAGTCCATATATGACTCTATAAATTGTAGACCACCGAGGATCTACGGCACCACTTTCAAGGTCACTAATATAAGATTGGGCTAAACCCGATTTATCTGCCAATTGATATTGAGTCATTCCCAATTGTCTACGCCAAAGTAAAATCAATACACCAAGCTTGTGAACTTCTTCTCGAACTTGTAGATCTTGACAACATACGATAGGATTCATGGCAGCCTCTATCTACTTTCTCCCTCAACACATATTTATGCCTTTACTATAAATCTAGGCTCAATCATTTCCTAGTAATGGTTGAAAAGCGATAACACAAAAGCCTTAACAAAAACTAATGCACCAATTAGTTTAGTTAAGGTTTTTTTATATGTATTATATGTAGCGTAATATTTCATCATTTCGTGGAATTTTAGTATATATAAAAGTTATTATCATTAAAAATACAGATAGCAAATCAAAAATACAGGTATTATCTATATATTGCAATTTTTATACAGCATTTATACATTATGCATACACTTGATTTATAAAATCACCTAGTTCTATTAATACTACAAGAAGACTATACGATGTATAGTAAATACGCAATATTGTTAACATACATTGAGAAATAATAAGTCTATTAACAATACAAAAGGACTATACGGTTCAACTGTATAGTCCTTTCTATGTATTTATATAAGATTATTGAGTAATGCTTTCTTGTGCTTTTTTGATTTCCATGTATTTAACCATGCCATCAACAGCTTTTTTAGCTTCACGCATCGCTAATACTACAGTAGCAGGTTTATGAACAACGTCACCACCTGCAAATACGCCTTCACGACTAGTCATACCATATGGATCTTCAGATGTAATAATATAACCTTTTTCATCTACTTTTAAGTTATTACCTTCACCTACAAGACGAGCATTTGGTTTATGACCTGCAGCGATAATGATTTTATCAACAGGCATGACTTGGAAGTTACCAGTGCCGTGGATACCTGCACCATCTTCGTTAAGCGCCATCACTTCATATTTGAAGCCTTCAACCTTATCTGTACCTTCTACGCCTACCGGAGAAGCGAACCATTGGAATTGAACGCCTTCAGCACGGGCTTCTTCGTATTCAGACAACAAGGCTGGCATTTGTTCTTGGCTACGACGATATGCTACTGTTACCGCTTCGCAGCCTAAACGTACGCATGTACGAGCCGCATCCATCGCTACGTTACCACCGCCGATGATGATAACACGGTCACCTTTTTTAACAGGAATTTGATTTTCATCAAGTTCCCCATTTTCTACCAATTGTACATTCGTCAACAAGTACATTGCTTGGAATACACCAGGTACTTCATCGTTTTCCATGCGCACGTCTTGAGGAATATGCGTACCAGTACCGATGAAGATAGAATCATATCCTTCAGCAAAGAGATCGTCCAAAGTTTTATCTTGGCCGATAAATGTATTGCATACGAACTTAACGCCTAACCCTTCAAGACGAGCGATTTCACGACGTACAACAGCTTTAGACAAGCGGAATTCCGGAATACCAAATAAGAGTACGCCCCCTGGTTCAGATTGACCTTCAAATACGGTTACTTCATAACCGAGTTTAGCCACATCACCTGCTACGGACAAACCTGCAGGACCAGACCCTACTACCGCTACCTTACCAAGATCTTGTTTAATCTTCTTAGGTTTGCGAAGTTCATTGATGCTTTCAAAGTCAGCAGCGAAGCGTTCCAATTTACCGATGTTAATAGGCGGTTTTTTCGCCTTATTCATGATACAGTTGCCTTCGCATTGATTTTCTCGTGGGCACACGCGACCGCAGATAGACGGTAAATTTGTTCGTTCCGCCAAAATATCATTGGCCTCACCAAAGTTACCGCGTGCGATGGCTTGAATGAAACGAGGAATTTCGTTCTCAATAGGACAACCCATTTTACACAATGGTTTCGGACAATTTAGACAACGTTTCGCCTCCGCGAGCGCTTCCTCCATCGTATAATCCGCATCAAAATGTAGTGGTTTTAATTCGTTACTCATGGCACATGCCTCCTAACAAGGATCCAGTACTATACTTACAGCGTTGCATGCACCTAAGCATTCCGATGAGCCCTCTCACATAGGGACGCCGCCACATGCTGCTAACATTTATCTTTTGTAACCATTTGATAGACGTGTGGTCACTGGTCAGACTCACACTATTCTATAGTATATTCTAAATTGTGAAAGTCCCAACAGTCAAGCAATTATCACACCTTTGGTATGCCAATATAGCCCCTATACTTGCAAGGATTGCATAGAAAAAGAGGCACCAGTAGGCCTCCCCCCCTTTCATAGCGATATATAGCTCAAGGTTTGGTTTAGGATTGTTTTTTAAGATTAAATATGTGTGCGAATAAAACCTTCTGTGTGTTTTGTTTGAGATTTAAGAAAATGATTATGACATCGCTAATGTAATACTGATTTAGCACTACCTTAGCAAAACAATTATGTAATTAATAACATAATTGCTTTAGTACTATATGCAAGATTAAACTATGTTAATATTTACATATAACTTGATACATATATATTGATATAATATAAACAGAGATTTACGACTTTTGTACGCTAATCACAGCCAAATCTATCCTGAATTTTGACCAATGTGAGGCTCCCTATGAACACAGCAGAGTTTACCAAAAAATACTATATTGATCGCCAAGGATCTCATTCCAGAAAATGGAACGGACAACAGTTAAAATTCAATCGAACTGACCTATTACCACTATGGGTTGCGGATATGGATTTTATGCCGCCTCAGTGCATCCAAGAGGCGATTTGCAACTATGTAAAAGCCAATCCTTTAGGTTATACCATGACAAATCCCGATTACCTAAAGGCTGTCATTAGTTGGTATAAGCGCCGCCATCGTTGCATAATTGATGGTAGTTGGCTCACCAGCGCACCTAATGTCATTACGGGCATTATGTGGTGCATAGCAGCTTTCACAAAAACAAATGATGCCATCGCAGTGTTAAGCCCTGTGTACGGCGCATTCGACAGTAGCGCCAGCGATGCGAAGCGGCAAATCATCGCCGTTCCCATGACACACAACGAAGATAACCGCTATGCTGTTGATTACGCGGCCTTTGAAGCGGCTATCGTCAAACACGATGTTAAGTTATTCATTCACTGTAATCCGCACAATCCAGTAGGCCACGTATGGACTTTAGAAGAAATGGATCGACTATTTAGTATCTGCCAGCAACATAAGGTCCTTATCATTAGTGATGAAATCCATCAGGACCTCATCACGGGACTTAAACCATTTACATCTGCATTAACTGTGTCTAACGGAGCGTATACAGACAGGCTCATCGCCATGTCCTCGTTGTCAAAATCGTTTAATATGGCTAGCCTGCACCACGCAGAGGTCATTATCCCTAACGAAGAGTTGCGAAATCATTACAACGCCTTTAAAGCCCTTGTATATCATACAGATTCGGACGTCATTGCCGAGGCAGCCATCACAGCTGCCTACACGCATCCAGAAGCAGAAGCATGGCTAACGGACCTACTCGCTGTAGTGAAAGAAAACTATGATTATATGTACAATAAACTACTTGCCAACTTGCCTGAACTTCGCATTAGCCCTATGGACGGCACCTATTTGGCTTGGATCGATTTTAGCGCTTATCTTAAACCAGAGGAAATACATGATTTCTTTGAAAATAAATGCGGTATTGCACCAAGCTTTGGTGAATGGTTTGGTGGTGAAAGCTACGCAACCTTTGTGCGCTTGAACTTGGCCACAAGCCTTGAGAACATCAAAATTGCTACGGATGCTATCCTACAAAACATTTAAATATTTCAGGTTTAAAATAATAGTTAACTTTCAATATCACTATATAATCAAAAGAGGCAGTCACAGCTGTTTATAACACGTCTATGACTGCCTCTTATTATATTTAAACCTACTTTTAGCTAATCATACGTTACTATTAACGACATCTAAAGCCTTTATTAGGAGTATTAAAGCAATTATTTATCAGGAGTATTTAAAATAATCGATTATTCGGAACGTTTGAAAAGCCTTTTAGCAGGGATATTTAAATAGCTTTTACTAAGAATGTTTAAAATGGCCTTTTAGTAAAGATATTTAAAATAAAATTTACTAAGAACGTTTGAAATGGTCTTTTGCAAATTGCATGTCTTGTACTAATTCTAATGTACCAAGGTAATTATTGTTTTGGTCGCGCACCGCCATATAGTTTACATAGAATGGACGACCTACCTTTTCAAGCCATACCGCCACATTATCGCGTTCCCCTTTGCGGAAGGATTCAATAATACCGCGTACGATAGGCTCTATCTTTGGAGGATGGCAAGAGTATACATCGCGACCGATAGCTGTAGTAGGGCGTTTAAAGACCTTTTCACCATCGTTGAAGTAACGGTTAATGTCTTCGTGGTCAACGAAGGTGACTTCCATTGGCATTGTATTAAGCATGGCATTTAATTGATCTACAGTTAAGCTACCACCTATTAGAGCAATAGTATTATCATCGCCACTTGCTTTTGTTGTTTGTGTAGCTAATGCGGCTTCAGCCTCTGTCCAAACAGTGCGTTTTACCCCAAAGATTTCTTCATACTGCGCTGTATCTTTGTAGATTTGATACCACTCTTCAGTACTAAAGTTCTCTGCACAAATTGGGAACAAGATATTTTGCTCTTTATAGATCATCTCTTGAGCACGTGTGAGAAGACCATCAAACTCTTCGTACCAAGCATCATCAATAGACTTAGCACGAGCTAGACGACCAAAGCCATCGCGAATATCGTCATCAACCGTCCACATAACCATGGATGGGCCAGAAATATCATAGGCTACTTTCAAATGTGGATATAAAAGGTCGCCCTTCTTAGCGTAGTGAATAGACACTTGGCGCACTTCGTTCACATCATCTACCGTAGCAGTCTTATCGGCCACCTTAACCTTTGTAGCTTCAATCAACATATCAAGAGCTTTGTTTTCTTCTGTTAATCGATTGAGTGGATGGCCTACAGTTTCAACCAAGGATACCACACTTTTGCTCTTTTCTTGAGCCTCTAGTACAGCCTCAACCTTAGCGTGTTCAGACTCCATTTGTTCGTGGATAGTAGAACCGTGGAACAATGCGGAGTGAAGGTCACATAATTGTTGAACCTCTGCTAGTGGTGTGCCTTCACGCATAAGGCCTTGTTCAGCTTTCATGATTTCACTAGCCTCAACATGGGCGAATTGACTAGCAAAGTCTTCACGAACGGCACCAAGGTCTTCACCTGTACCTAAACGTTTCAAGAAACCTTTGAGCTGCTCTACGCGTTCGCTATCTTGAACTGTATCTTCAGCCTTAGCTCCGAAATTCTCGTCAGTGTTAGCTGGCGCTGTAGTAGATACTGGTACACTGCTTTCTACTGCATTTGCTGCAACAGTGCTAGATGCTACGTTAGTAGATGCGTCCGTAACATTAGACTTTGTAGCCGCTGCAGTAGGTGCCACGCCAGGATGACTCGCAGCTTCCGCATCATCACCAGATAGATTTGGCATTTCACCTTCTAAGGTAAAGCCAGCTTTCATGAAAGCGCCCACGATATCGATCATGGATACGCCTTTCATCTTCGCCCCTTTCGGGATGGTCATGATTTTACCAACAGAGTTCAACATCACCTTGTTTGTGATTTCGCTGAACCCTAATTCTTTCATAATATCTGCTACTTCAGGATATTCTTTTACCAAATCATATACAGATTTGGATAGATCTAATTTCTTTTCCATTTTGAGCCCCTCATGTCAAAATCTTTATAAAATACTTACTAATATTAATGAGCCCCTATACGTAAAAATCTCGCATATAAGGCTATCTATTTACTGTGAAAGGTCTATATATAATGACCTATGAATCTATGATAAACGATATCGATTAGAAAATCTGTATCCGTGGCAATACTTTTGAAAGTAATTCAAAAATTTTCAAAATATCATGTAACGCTTTACCAATAGTAACTCTTTACCAATAAAATAAATTATACGCTTATACGCTCGAAAACAGTAAAAAAAGATAAAAATAACGGATAGATGATTATCCATCCCAGCTCATACATGAAGGGAGACACATCAACTATCCGTTATATATTTAAATTACTTGTCTATTACTATTACTGTTTCTGTTTCTGTTTCTGTTTCTGTTTCTGTTTCTGTTTCTGTTTCTGTTTCTGTTTCTGTTTCTGTTTCTAACAAGTGTACCACTTAATCATGATGTGGTTTCAATGCTTTTTCGTAGTTTTCAGAAACTTTGTCCCAGTTAATAACGCGGAAGAATTCCTTGATATAGTCTGGGCGACGGTTTTGGTAGTGCAAATAGTATGCATGTTCCCAAACATCTAAGCATAGAATTGCTTTTTTACCTTCCAATAAAGGATTATCTTGGTTCGCAGAGGATGTCACTTCTAGCTTGCCATCTTTGTTAACTACAAGCCAAGCCCAACCAGAGCCAAAACGTGTAGCTGCCGCAGTAGAGAAGCTTTCAACAAAAGCATCGTAGCCACCAAGTTCAGCATCGATAGCCTCTTTCAAAGGACCTTGCAATTTAGAAGTATCTGGTTTTGTCATGATGTCCCAGAACATGGTGTGGTTCTTGTGACCGCCACCATTGTTGATAACTGCTTGACGGATATCTTCAGGCACATTAGCAATATCGCCGAGAATACAGTCTACACAGCCATACGGAAGATCAGGGTATTTTGCGATAGCAGCGTTTAAATTATTAACATAGGCTTGATGATGCTTGTCATGATGCAATTTCATTGTTTCAGTATCGATAACAGGTTCAAGGTAATCATACGCATACGGTAATGGTGCGAGTTCGAAAGGTTTCATAGTAGTCCTCCTTAAATTTAGGGCATAGAACAATGCTAACTATTTCGTATCATCGTTCTTGTGAAAGCGATTCGATGCACCTGCATCGGTAATATAGAATCAATCTACTAGCATAGCATATATACTTCAAGAAGAGACTGATTATCCTAACGTAACCAGAAGTTAGGATATAATATTTTAGCTAACAAATTGATATGAATTATCATTCTTTATCTAATTGTACACATTATATAGAAAAACGTCAATATAAAAGACTAACATAAAAGGCCATAGGAACTCCTACAGCCTTTAATTAGTTAATTGTTATATGACTTTTGATCAGCAATCACATATAGTTTTATATAAATTTGATTCACAAGTTAGTCAATGATACACTGACACATTTTCATCGTTGTTAATGCCGCTTGATGGGACTCCTCTGTTACACCAGCACAGCAACTCGAATCAATATGAATAGGAATCTCTGGCAAGCCTGCTTTCAGCATAATCGCATTGGACACAACGCAAATATCTGTACATAAGCCGATGAGCGTAATAGACTCAATAGGATTTACCCTATCCATGCCCTCTAACCGTGTAAGCAACTCAAAAGAGGCAAAGTTTGGTTTATCTACAAAGGATACAGGACTCATAATTGATCGACCTTCTGCAGCCTCAATCAAGCCATCCACAATATGCCAGCCCTCGGTATTTTTAACGCAGTGAGGCACTGGTAAAAGCTTTCCTTCTTGGTGTTCCAAGTAATCTCTATCATGCGTATCACGAGTAAAGATAATAGGACCATCAAAGCTTTCAATTTTCTTACGCACATTATCTACGATTAACTGTGCTTGCGATGAACCAAGTGCACCATCTACAAAATCATTTTGCATATCGATTACTACCAGAACCTTTTGCATAGCTCCTCCTGTATATAGCTACAAAACAAAGTACTTATTTCCAATCAATATTATTTATACTCTTTATTCTTTATAACATCAATAGTATCTACCAACTCTATAAATTATTATCAAGTTGTTGTGAAAGTGTCATCAAATTGTTGTGAAAGTGTTATCAATGAGTCATCGAAGCCCACCTCATACTTTATCAACAAGTAGATATATGACGGACTTCTATTCTTCTACTATAGCATGTTGCACGCGATTTGGTTCATTATGTGCCAGTTTCCCTGCCGCTGCTGCCGCTACAGCACCTACCAAATCATCGAGGAATGTATTACAGCGTCCCCCTTCTTCGCTATCTAGTTTTTTGATAATACCTGGCTTCACCTTATCTAAATAGCCATAATTTGTAAAGCCAATAGATCCATACAAATTAACGATGGAAAAAGCTAAAATTTCATCAATACCATATAGGCTTTCATCATTAGCAACAATACGTTGCAATGGCTGAGATAATTTATTTTGCTCTGTCAACTTATCAAGCTCTATGCCCGTAATAATTGCATTATGTACCTCCCGTTTAGATAGTACAGACGCCACGCTATCTCTACACTCTTCAAGTTTTAAATTCGGCATATATGGTTTTTGTACATAAAAAACAAGCTCTGCAATGTCCTCTATTGTGACACCCCGTTCAGCGAGAAGCTCGTAAGTATATCTCTCTAAATCTTTTGTAGCCTCCATAAGTCCTCCTTTATCATTTCTTTAGATTGTTATCAGATAACATGACAATACTAACGGGAATCGTTACAACGAGCGCTTCATCAGTATCAACATGCTTAGTATTCCAAGCCGCCTCTTTAGCAGCCTCCTCAAAAATTGGATACGCTTCACGATCTAGCTTCCAATTATTAGGACCCGCTTCAACAGCTACAATATTGCCCTTATCGTCCGTCTTTATCTCTATAGGAACAATTAATGTTCCGTCTGCACTCGTTTCAAAAGCCTCTGGTGGAATGATTACGTTATAAGAAATCTGTTGTTGCAATTCATAATTACGCTTGTCCGCAGGCTTTACATCTGCAGCTAGAGAACTAATAGGACTCATCATAGATACTAATAAGGCCAATAAAATAACACGGTTAAACATAGTTTCCTCTCATCTAAAAACTCTCTTACTATATGCATTATAAGTTGATTATACCACGAAAAAATCCCTACCGAATTTTTATCGGTAGGGATTCCTTAGATTAGATTTTCTTAACCATTTCAGATTTCAATGCCATCGCACCGAAGCCATCAATTTTACAATCGATATCGTGACCATCGCTTGCATCGGTGATAAGGCGAATATTTTTTACACGCGTACCTTGTTTCAATACGCCCGCTCCTTTTACTTTGAGGTCTTTTACAACAACCACTGTATCGCCATCAGCGAGCTCATTGCCGTTAGCATCGCGAATGATACCCGCTTCAGCTGCAGCTTGCGCATCGGCCGCTGTCCATTCGTTGCCACACATAGGGCAGATAAACATATGACCGTCTTCATATGTGTACTCATCGCCACACTTAGGGCAGTTAGGTAAATTTGCCATTTAGATCTCCTTTTTTCACTACATAATGAAAGTATTATACCATACCTTAGAAACCGAGCTCTATATTGATATGATGACCATTAGCTCCATATTGATACGATGGCTATATAATGTCCACAATAAAAACCTACTCAATCTCATTTTTCTTTACTAAAGTTTCATACAAATCCAACTTATCTTCAAGATTATTCATATAGTCTTCCAATCGTTTGATTTCGGCCTCAATAAACCGATAGTGTTCCTGCAACAGTGCCATTCTTTCACGGGCCGTATGAGATCCGGCATACCTCAAGTCCGCATATCGCTTGATATTAGCAAGCGGCATTCCCATGTCTTTCAGACGTTTAATAAACTGCACAAAGCCTACATCCTTCGCATGGTAATTGCGAATGCCGTTCTGTCGCTCGATGTGAAGGAACCCTTGATCCTCATAATATCGCAATGTAGAAATAGACAGCCCTACCAATTTTGAAAATTCACCGATTTTCATACTTTCACCACCTTGACCTCAAGTATACTCGAGCATATATCATACGTCTAGACGGAGGTAATAATTATGAAAGAAACACGTTTTAACATCGGTATGAACACATTGAAACAAATTGACGGGCTGCACGGGGAGGAGGTGTATAACACAATTCAAGAGATTTCACCGGCCATCGCTGATTTATTGGTCGAACTGTTCGGTGATATCTACATGCGCCCCAACCTGAATTTCAAGGAACGGGAACTGATTACGCTCGCGTCCCTGTTAACGCTGGGCGGTTGCGAGGCTCAGCTGAAAGTACATACCAACGCGGCACTCAACGTCGGTATCGCGCCCGAGCAAATCGTAGAGGTCTGCACCCACTGCATCCCCTATGCGGGATTTCCACGCGTGCTGAATGCACTGTTTACGGTGAAAGCAGTCTTTGAAGAGCGAAACGTACTATAATTAAGGAGCGACGGCAACAAAAATAGAGGATCCCTACGGACCCTCTCAACAGCATTATTATATTATGTACATTACACGACGCATCCAGATTGACGATATACGCCAATTTCATTATAATGTAATAAAGAGATAGTCGACGAGTGGTTCCGTCAGGCTCATCCCAAAACATTATAAAACATGCAGAAATGGCCTTTCGTTTTCAGCTACCAGTTGGTAACGAAGGGCTATTTATCGTTATTACGACAAATCAGCACTATCAATGCGCCAAAGGAAATAACGACAGTTAAAATCCCGAGGACAATCATAATGACTTCATAAGCATTCATAGGCTTTCACCCCCTTCAAAGAAAAAGGGTGTCCCAACCTCGTTCGACTATCTTACGTTTATTATAAACCGAACTTATGTTCTATGCAATAAAAATCTATTAATAAATATTAGTCTATTTATAACTAATAAAGGGAGACTCTTGATAGAGTCTCCCTTTTATTTGTGTACAAGTTGTACGAAATTAATCCATATTTTTCAATCAATATTTTCTGCTATATACTAATAACGAAAGAGCCATTAACGTGAGTTGGGTTCATCTCCGTCTTTTGAGGGAGGTGACATTATGACTGTATACGAAGCATTATCATTAATGATTTTATTCGCTACCCTCGTAGTGTTAATTCTTAAGAAATAATCAATATATTGATTATAAAATAAGATAAACCTAACGTTTAAGACTAAGTACGGCAATACTTAGACACGTTAGGTTTATCAAATTCACAATTTCTTTGATGAGCCTAACGCCTAGAACACGTTAATTGGCTCTTTTGTACTTATAGTATAGTCTGAATTCTAAAGACTGTCAATTTACTATCCAAGTCGTTTACGCAAAATCGCATAGAGTATCATGCTAATAATAACGCTCATAACAGCTTGAATAGTATTAGTTAAAATACTGGCAATGGCTACGCCCGGGTCGAATACAAAGTATTCGGCGATAAAGTAACCGGCTACGATAACAATACCGCCTACGATAGTTGCTACCAAGGCAGAGGTAGTTGTCTTATTGTTATAGACAGTACCGACAAGATAGCCTTCAATGCCTTTCACCACGAAGGTGATGGGTACAAAGACTGCATAGCCGAGGAATAAATCAGCTAGCGCCGGACCGATAGCACCAATATAGGCGCCATATTTTCGACCTAATAATAGAGCTGACGTCATAATAACGACATCTCCTACATTGAAATAGCCGCGAATGCCAGGTACTGGGATTTTCGTGTACATGGTAAACAATGTTGCGAGGGCAATCAATACGGCTGTGAGTACTAACGCGGACGTAGTACTGCGGGGTTGAACGTGTTGCATAGCGTCCTCCTTATAAAAAATAGACATGTGACTATATCCATCACATGTCTATACTATATACCTTTATGGTAACACCTGCAAATAGAAGAAATGAACAATATATCCTTAGCAAATTCTATCGCCATTTACTTTCAGAATAAATACTCTTCACTAGACTTTAACTTAATATAGATACCATTTTATTATCCAGATTCCCTCAAACAACGATGATTAATCAGAAAGGAACTAGCCATGAACGTTTTAATCATTTACACCTATCCTAATCATCAAAGTTTTAATAGCGCTATTCTGAAAGTAGTGCAACAGAATCTTTCAAAGGATCACAATGTGAACACCTTGGATTTATATGAGGAGCAATTCGATCCTATATTGCGATTTGATGATACGCACAAACGTCGAGATTTAAGCACTGTGCCAGACATGGAAAAATATCGTAATTTAGTTACTTGGGCGGACCATATCATCTTTATCTACCCAATTTGGTGGAGCGGTATGCCCGCAATGCTCAAAGGCTTTATTGATTGCGTATTTACAGCGGGCTTTGCCTATTCATACGGTAAAAGAGGCCTTATAGGTCATTTACAAGGAAAATCGGCCTGGATTATCACAACCCACAACACTCCCGCCTTTTTGACGCCGTTTATCCAGGACTATGGCAAGATATTAAAAAATCAGATTCTGAAATCCTGCGGCATCAAACCGGTTACACATACCCAGTTGGCGGGCACAGAAAACAGCTCAGATAAAAAACGCCGGCGCTTCTTAGACAAAATCGCTAATATCGCCGGCAGTATATAAAAATTTATTATGTATATAATTCTGGGCATCCTATTAAAGAGCCATACTTCAACTTTGGTAATTTTATGAGTTGAGAAACGCAATTGCTGCATATCACGTAAAAAGTTTAATGATTAATAAATCGTAATCAGCACATTCCCATTCGATGCTAGTACTTTTTTATAAAACCCTTTCATGTGTTCAAAATAATCAAGAATTTCCTCTATAATTTCGTCCTTCTCATCATCATAGTCCCAAATATTTGGATATAACTCTGCTTCTTTGCACGCCATCATATCGAAGGTTTCTAGTGCTTGTTCAATGTCAAATTCGTCCAGAGCCGTCACGATATCAGCTATTTGGGAATGTTCCGTATAGGCCATATATTCAGATATGTCCTCTATAGGCGTCACACCAAGCACCGCTTGGCTAAGTGGGTTATCGTCAATCCTATGTTCAGTTCCCACACCGGTAAGCACGAAATGAAGGACATCCCACATCTTGTCGATATCGAGCAATACATCCTCCTCAGACCAGTCTTCAACGCTATCAATAATATCCTCCTCTGATGAGCCTAATGACTTAAGTTCTTTTAAATTTTCATCACTTAAATAGCTATAATTTGCAATGAGTCCCATACTCTATAACCTCCGTAAAAACCTCCGTAAACACTTAATATATTCGTCATCTTATTTGTCAATGTACTGTGACGTAAATATCTTATCCCCTTTCACCTACAAGCAATGTTAACAATCTACTGCTGTAAGCAATTCTAACAACACAGCCTCACGTTCTTTCGTTTTGTCTAACAATGGTTTACATAGTAAAAGTACTTGAAGGGAATAGTAGTAAAAGCTAAAGTATAGGTCATCCGGAAACACCTCATCTTCCTCATACCGAATCATATCTTCGTCTTCATCATATTCTTCAGACCAAAGGTATTCTTCGTTGAGCATATCCACAAAGTTTGGTAATGGATCCGCGTGTTCCAGCACAAGACCATCTCTAATACTTTCAACAATGACAATAAATAACTCTACTAATGCTTCAGCTAAATAACGAGCCACTTCATTGTGACGTTGTTCTTCAACGGCTTTTTTGAAAGTACGCAATAAAAAAATTAATGCAAACGGCGTAGAATGCCATAAAGTCGATTGATGTTCAATATTTAAGGCGAGCTCCTTACCAGCCTCATCAACCGCATCAATACTCTCCATCGCCCATAAAGTATCTAGCGCCCTAGGAAAATCTGTAGCACGCCCGTAAGATGTAGTTAACCGATGCCACGGTATATCACTGATCTGCACAGTTTCTATATATCTTTGAGTCACTGTATTCATTATATGTAATCCTTATATTTGATTTGAATATTAAAAGAACAGATTTTCATAAGGCGTAACACTACCATCTTCTTCATGGTTAAAATCCTTGATATACAGGTTCTCGATGTACCGCATCGTAAAACTTTTGCAGTACAGCAGCCAAGTTTGCTTCGGAAGGCATTCCTAGCACCTTAACAACATATTCCCATTTATCCATATCTGTATAGGATGTAATTTGAGCATATCGCTCCTTAGCATACGATTCAAGAATTCCTACATCCGTATATTGGCTAGAGTCACAATAGTCATGCCAGCAAATGCTATACACCAATAAATAAATTAAATCGTCTATACTTTCAGCTATGCGACCGTATTCACCTTCGCTACTCATATATCCAATTGATCCATCCTCTAGTTGATGATATTCACCGCCTGCACCATCACGAGCAAAGGCTACTCCCTCCATAGAAAAGGTACATTTTTCCTCAATCTCATCACGTTCCGTAGGTTCATCGAGCAAAAAGAAATCAAATAGTGCATCAAAATCTGCTGCCAAGTTAGAATCTTCATGTAATATTTTTAAATAATCCATATTGTTACCTCTTATAGATTCGCCTATTCTCTCTATTTCATCTCTTATTTTCTCGTAATTCTAACAACGCAGAAACCTCGCTCATACTGAGATTAAACATGTTGCTTTCTAAATCAATAGGTACAAAATAATAACAAACTATATCTGCACCAAACTCATCTTCTAGCTTTAGCCATTCTGTCCCTGAAAGCACGGTAAATCCGAGCGTATCATCGCCAAGGCTTTCAGCAAACCAGCGCACCTCATAATCAGGTTTAACGAAGTCGTTGAAATATTTGATAGTCACATCCCGGTCTTTCTCATCACCGTAGGGAATTAGCAATTTTTTATTGCCCTTTTGTAGTACAATATCGTCACCATACTGCTTTCCATTGCTAACGGTTTGAATGTCGATAGGCTCATCCATCATGTCATTAAAATAGTTCACCACATCTTCGTCATCCTCGCGCCAGTCAATCCAGATGATAGCTTCGGAATCAAATAAATCATCTAAATCCATATCATGACTAAAGAAATCTTTGACTAATTTATACATATCTTCCATAGTCTCTCTCCTGCATATCACTTATATTTTTAGGTAGAGTACAACACCAGTATCACCACTTTAAAACAACTCTATAAGGTTTCGTATATCACATCTTGTTGAACCGTAAAGTTTTCATCAAAAGGAACCAAAACATATAGATGTCCTGCTGGTGATTCTCCCACATCATAGCCTAGTGCAAATGCATCGTAACAACCTGATTTATCCAGCATTATATCCGTTAGCGTTAGTACAACAGACTCTTCTTGCGGTATTCCCTTTTGTATGAGCCCCTTCGCCAGTTGGTCTAATTCATCTAATTGAACATATAATTGCTCCCATATTGATAGTGAAAGTACATCATCTTCAGTATAACCGGTACAACTAATATTAAGTTTTTTAAAGGCTTGTCCTACATTCTCTAAACGATTAGTGCCCAATCGGCGAGATACAAAGTAAACACCATACGGTTCTTCAGACCAGCTTTCAACATTCCATAATGTCATTAATTCCGATTTTCTCATTAGGACTCTCCATTAATTGGTTATCCTGCAATATCTGCATCAATAGGGTTCCCATCCGCATCAATATGAGCCATGATACAGTGCCCCCAGAAAATATCATCATCGTCATAATAGACCTCTATGGAGCCATCGTTACGAAACGCCAATTCACCCATCGTAATACGCTTAGCAAATACGTCTGACGTAATCGGATCTTGATCGTCATTATCGAGCCAATCATTAGCAAGGTCTAGCAATTTTTCACTAATATATGTACTAATTCGTTGTTCAAATGCTTTGAAGTTATTGATTTTATTGAAAGCAGCCAATGCTACGGTACAGCTTTCATTAGAGCCCTCATCCACATCAAGGGTGAATGCATAATCATCAATTCTCGCTGTGTAATATTGATACTCTCGATTTAAGAGGAAATCGCCCCTATCGGTATGAAGGTATTTAGGAGTTTTCAAATACGCCGACAACGCCTCTAACTTGCTATGTTTAGCATGTTCCTCTAACACCTCGAGTACATAATAGCGATTATTCCAAGACGGGCGCATATAGCCCAAGTCCTCTAAGGGTTTTGCTTTCTTAACTAACAATTTATAGACCCCATGAGGCTCAAAAGAATACCCCCATCTATCGTCAAGACCCTCAATAATCCACGTCAAAATGCCTTCGCTACGGTCAAGCACACCGGTTCGAGTATCTAAAATAGCATCGGTAGACACTAATGGCCTATGGTACTTATCTAAATAAGGACTAGCTCCATTCGCATCACTGCGCGGCAAGGCATAGATTTCAAATACTTCCGGTTCAAACTCTGCTTCATATTCTGGTACACGTACAACACTCATAATACTCTCTCCTATTCATTACATTTATATAGTGCAAACTGTTTACAGTTAAGAATTACGACCTTTTATAGATACGGCCACATTATAATCATTCCACTAAATCATAATTTTCGTTACATCACATACGTTCAGCTACATCGATTCTATGTAACAGCTCTTTCGCTAGCTCTTGGGCTGTTTTGAATTCCTCATTTGAAAGTACCATAAGTACAAAGCTATCTGTTCCAACATCCATGTCGACTAATTTATGTGATTTCCATGTGGAATTAAGATGTGCACACCAGTCCATAATACATTGACTGTCATCAAATGCGGCTGTATCAATAGTTAGGTCTTCGCTAGTATCTAAAGCCTTACTACGTATTAACTTCTGCACATAATAAATAAAATCCTCTAATTCAATTTTCAAAGATAGTTCTACAGCGCGACCTTTAGACCGCAGTTTCTCATAGAGGTTCCACCAGCTATCTTCTAAGTCTTCCATGGAGTTTAACTTTGCCTTAGTCATAAAAGAGTTAGCTTGTTTAGCATTGCCTAACAATAGCGTTGCTAACTCTGTAAATGTCGACAGCATCTGCTTTATGTCTAAATTTGCTACTTCTACATACAAACTACGATCAGGCAATCTCCGCTTTTTCACAAAAGCCCGCATTATCTGCACCGCATCTGGATAACTCACATCAGCCATACGATAGGTCTTGCCATCTATGTCTAAGAATATATCTACTGCATCTGGTGTTTTTCCTACACGCGCTTTCATCGCAGTGCAACCATCGATGGCATGAGGTGGATACAATTCTATATACATGAAAAATCCATCATGCATAGCCTTTAGAGTATTATCTATTCCTACTATATTAAAACCATTTCGATTATAATCAGGGCTCTTCATATGCCATTCTTCATAGTCATCGAAGAGTTTTTCTTGAATCCAATTGTAAAAGCTCATAAGAATATACCTTTATATAACTACCTTTTACAAATACACTATTTTATCTAATTATAGCATTATTACAATTTAAACAGCATAACTTAAGAGCTTATAATATACAAAAATAGGTATAAGACTAAAAGCCTTATGCCTATTAATTTTGGTGCGCCTAACCGGAATCGAACCAGTGACACGCAGTTTAGGAAACTAAATCATTCAAACTTTTTGTATTTTAAAATGATTTTGTTCCATAAATACTCTAAGCAGCACACCAACTATTTATTTTTTGAGTTTTAAACTTTGGTAGAAGTCTTGAACTCCTTGTATTTACATAACTATTTGCCTCTATCAATATTATGATACGAAACCCACAACAAGGGTCGGTTGCCGTTTTAAAAACGATATAATGTAACGGTACACCTTTTAACGATGAATACGCGCACCCCTTAGTGGGTGCATAATTTAACGATGCCGTGTTCATTTGCACAAGATGATAACGATTGGGTTCATGAGACACTGTTGCACTCATGGACACGGCCTCCTCTCGGCATTAGCTCAATAACAAACTGGGATTTGATTATTTCTCCATCACATAATTCGTTAAGGAAATTCCGTTTCTCATAACTTGTTGCTCCTTAACCAACTTATATCCTCTATGCAAGAAAAACGGCTTTGCTGTAATGGATGCGTGCGTTGTGATTTTAACAAAACCATTTTCTAACTTATTGCATAACGCACTTGCGATTCCTTGTCTTTGATAATCCTTGTGTACGAACAATCTATCAAGGTAGCCTGTGTTATCTATATCTCCAAAGCCTACAATAGTATTATCTTCTATAGCTACAAATGTATTATGTTCTAAAAATGATTTGTTCCAAACACATAAATCAACATTTCCTGTTGCCCAAACATCTAATTGTTTTTGTGAATAGTCTTTGGCATTTACGGTATGAACAGTTTGATAAAATAACTCTGCCAGTTGCTCACAATCTGATGATATATATTTTCGAATAAACATTTTGATTTCCTCCACAAATTCAAATTTATTTATTCAATTGATGAATTGCAATAAGTAATGCGACAAAATTAAATCAATTTTTTAATCTCATGTTTAAACATGTCAAATGGTGTTTTAAACCCAAGGCATTTTCTAGGTCGATTATTAATCAGCACTAGTGCTTCTGTTAGTTTATCTAGTGTTACTTTAGCTAAATCGGTTTTCTTAGGAAAAAGCTTTCGAAGTAAACCATTACTATTTTCATTAGAGCCACGTTGCCATGCTGCATAGGCATCAGCAAAATACATTGGTATCCCAAACTCGTTTTCAACCTGTTCAAAGCACGCAAATTTTTTACCACGGTCTACTGTAAAGGTTTTAAGCAATTTACTTGTTAATGTGTTGTATAGGGAACTAATAGCTAAAAACATAGAATCCTTAGTTCGGTCATCCATTTTTATTGCTACATAGAATCGAGTTTTACATTCAACAAATGTAGCTAAACAACCTTTACTTTGTCCTTTGGATGAAACCATTGTATCTAGCTTCCAATGACACAAAACTTCTCGATCTTCAACTTCTTGAGGTCTTTCTTTAATGGTTCTTTTAACAGTGAATCGTCTACGCTTTTTTTGGGTACCAGGCTTTTTCCCTTTCCGTCCCAGTACAGATTCTGTTACAGTAAGAAAACTACGATGGATCCAAGAATATATTGTCTTAAAGCTTAGAGCTCCAGCTAATTCAGCACCAACTACTTCTTCTGGAGACCAAGTTTGTTGTAACCTGGATTCAATTAAAGCCGCTAATTGAGGTGTTAACTTTGTTGGTCTGCCTTTATTAGCAGACTCACTAATTGCTAACTCTTGTGCTTTAATCGCAGAATATTCACCTTCAACGCGATTTAATTCTCTTGCTACAGTAGAATGGTGAACCCCGATTAAGCTAGCAATCCTACGAACAGAGTATCCTTCTCTTCGTAAAACTTCTATTTGACTTCGTTTTTCTATGGTAAGATGTATATAGCTCATATTAGAGACCTCCGTGTCATGTATTTATGGTTATTTACATTTTACACGAGATCTCCAATATGAGTCTTTTTATTTGTCGCAATATATTTTACAATTCATCACATGAAAAAAAGAATACCCTAATGCAAGAGTATTCTTCTGCAAAATCCCATATGAAAGAACTGTATCAAATCAGAAAAATTATGAGAAATATATGGGTAAGGAGATGGAGAGATAGGTGCTATTTCTTCATCTCTGCTTGATTTTTGTATATTGAATAATTATCCCTAATGTCCAACCATTCTTTACTCAACGATGTATTTAATTGGTTAAATATTCTTTCAGATAGAATTATTTTTGTTTCGAACACTGCATTTTCATAGAGTAAAAGTACATCAATTATTTTTGGCAAAAACACACTTGGTTCAGCCATAGACTTTTCATATACATTACATATTTCATTTGCTTTCTCATACACTTCTTCAGAGATGTTTTTTAAAGAATTCAGTTTAATGGCTCTATCAAACAAACTGCTAGATACTATAAAGCCCAGTAAAAGTGATGAGTAATCATCCATACCACTAATAAATAGTTTAAATGTAAAAAATAAGAATGTAATCGCAGAAAACAAATAATATGGAAATGACATTTTTCCCGCTATATTAGAGGTAAACAAAGAATTTTCATGTATATTTGCCAATAACTTTATTTCATCTCTTAATATAATAGAATTATTATAATAAGGTTCACTATTATAGTTTGGAATTCTTTTCTCCTTAAAACTATTATCAATAAGTCCCATTTCTCTGATACGATGTCCTTTATCAAAAAAAGAACTTTTATAATATGCCGATACATATTCTAACACTAAAATTACACCTGCTATTACAAGGAAACTTTTAGCAGGAATAACCGCTGTTATTCCTTGGATAACAGCTAATATAAAAGCTATTGCACCAAAAACATCTTGAGCTGTGGCAAAATTTTTAGAAATAGCAAAATTTTTATTTTGAGGATTTTCTGCTGACATTTTTTCCATCCTCCGTTAATATCATACTTGCTTCATATAGAAACTCTTTCTTATACAAATCATTCGTTATAATAGGCAACATATATTTACCATGACAAGATCTGAGTCTTTTCCCGGATCCACAAATGCACGGCATATGCCCCCTGTACATATCATTATAAATTATAAATACCATCGCCTTATATTGTTCTTTAGTCAAATTCAAATCATTTAAATAATAATCCAACAATCCCTTATATCCATGTTTTCTATCTCCAAACGGATAGGTCTTATATTTATCAAACCAATCTAAAGTGTATATAAAAGAATTTACAAATTTATTAATAAAAGCCTTCAAAGATGGATTTTCATGTAGAAAGTAAATCATTTCTCCTATTGTTGCTAAACAAACATTTCCATCTTCGTAAATATGCTCTATTTGTTCTGGATAATCAAAAACATAAAATTTTGGAATACTATTAGGGAAATTCTTTTGCACTGTAAGTTTTATGTTTCTTTCCCCTTGAAGAATGCAATCATCATAATCCAATGAGTATTTGTATAGTCCTTGGATTATATATTCTGCATCATTTTCTTCTACATCCAAGTTAGATTGACTATCCAATAACTCCTTTACTTCATAACTCAATTCATAACTCATATTATTTCTTCCACGGTTTTGTAGGGGTAATTATTGTTGGTGTTTCAAATGACTCTGCAAATACTCTTGTATTAATATCATTATGAATATTTTGCTTAAATTTTCTATCATCATCAATGTTCATGAAATTATTTAACTCAGCAATCCATTTATTCATATTGTTCAATTTGCTATCCGTATATCGTTCAATAAGATTTTCTCTCAAATCAACTGGATTTAAGATTTTATCATCTTGCATTATTGAAATGCTTCTGTTTAAAACCCCTACTATAAAGGCATTTACTATTTCCGAAACCGATAAAATCCACTTGTCTTTTACACTGTCTGCGACTAAAGCTGATATTAGAATTGACGATGGTTTATCATTTCTTAATTTGATTCTGTCGTAATAAATATCTCTATGCCTCTTGATAAATTGAACAGCTCTTTGCAAATTTGACCTATAGTAATAAGTTGGTATTTTTTCTGCACTAGCAAACATCATTCGTATGTCGTATGGTAAATTATTGTACTGCTTTGATTTCATATCGTTAGTTAAATGCTGATTACTAATTCCCAAAAACCAATTTCCAAAACCAATAGGATTACTTGTTAACCAATTATATTCAGAGACTTCTTTATTCGTTATGGCAACAGTTTTTTCTACATTGGAATACGAAACCCCTGAGTCGATAATATCATTCTTAATCAAAATATCTTCGTCAACAGATGGAACAATATCCAAAGAAAACCCAACACCATCTGATACTTCTGCATACTTTAAAGTCCAGCAGTTTCTATCTTCTTTTTCCAACTTATCGGAATAAATTCCACTTTCTTTTATACAATTGCCAACATCATTTTTTACACTTTTTGCATCTGTATCTTCCTTTTTTCTTTTCAATATTGCCAATATATCCAAGTCATAATCTTGATCTTTCCCATCACGGTAAGGACGAATTGTTGTCCCTATCAAAAATGAACCTTGAGGATAAAAATCCGATTTTAATCCATGCTCATCTAAATACTTAGATAACGCTGCATATTTGTCTCTCGCATTTTTTTCCATTGTTGGAGTTAAATCCAGATCGTTCAATGAATTTAATATAAATTTATCTCTGTTTAACATACTCTCTATTTTTCCTCCTAGTTAAATATTTTACAATTATTAGGCTATAGTCTATTAATCCAAGTATCTACAGCCGCTTCAAATTCTGCCATTCTATTTTCTTGATTAAAGAAAGGTAAGCCTATGATTTTATAACCCTCTGTAAATAAACCACCAATCGTATGCTCATCTTCTATTTGTAACGAGAACTGTTCTTTCCAAGCATCTTCTTCTAGTAGATGACTACCTTTTGTCTCTACATATCCTTGATATATTAGGCTCCCTTCCATCTCTTTCTTTTTAACAAAAAGTAAGAAATCAGGCTCAAATCTTTCACCTGCAGCAAAGGAATATATTGCTAATTCAGGGATTCTTTCATTTCTAACAACATAATACTCTAAGCCCTTCGCCTGTAATTTAGGTTCGATTGTAGACTTAAAATACTTAATAAATAATTTTTCCTCACTCGTTCCGTAATTGTCATTAAATACATACCAATTTTCATTTCTTAAATCTAATTTGTAGTTATCGTTAGTACAATTATTCTGTGAGTCGCCCTTTCCACCATTCGCATCAATCTTTTCAATAAATATTTTCTTGTCTTTAAGCACATCTTTTAACATTTTATGGCTAAATTCCTTTGAGCCTACATATTCTGGTTTTAAGGACATAATATGAGAAGCTACTTTACTAAATGCATGTTTTACAGCAAAAAATAGATCTCTTCCTCTCAATTCATCATAAGGATAAGTAACCTCGACTTTTGAATTCCCTAAAAAATTATCAGAAGTCAAAAATTCCTTTTTAGATTTTAAAGTCGGGTATTTCATTTTTAAAATATCAAATCTTAATTCTTCAAAACATTCACTTGCTCCAAGCAAAACATTCATATCTATATCTTTAAATTTGATACTTTTTACATTTGTTTTGATAGAATTTGACGATACATTATTATCCCCAATCAAATTTATAATATTACCTCTACCAGACAAGGCTACGTAATGATATGTTTTCGACTGCATACTCGGCTCTATAGCATTTATTTCATCTCTACTTTTTGGCAATCTCCTATTCGAATACACAAAGCTCTTACGATAAAAATCGCTATCCTTAAATTCATCTTTCAACTTATATTCTAAAGTAATCGGATTAGGTGCTTGTAGCCCCGTTTCAACAAGTGCTTGCTTAAGTTCGGAAATATACTTTGAGTCGTTTTTACTATGGAAATACATCGTCTCTAAAATACGGTTTTTATTAGCAATATCTCCGTCATACTTTCTCTTAAACTTATATTCCTCATCATCTATAACAAATGGACAATATCTTGCTCCTCGCCCAATAAGTTGTGCTTCTTTAATAGTGTACGAGCCTATTTTTCCCGCTTTTCCACTCGATTGTCTAGTATCATATAAACGAACAATATCAAATAAATTTAAAACATCCCATCCTTCACTCAACATATCTACTGCAAAAATCACTCTTATCGGATTATCCAAATCCTCCAATGAGTTTACCAATAATTGTTTTTCTTTATTGTTATCAGAAGCTCCATTCATAATAATTGATGTTTCCTCTGTAAAAGAACTCTTTATAGAATGTTCTAAAATTTCTAATGTAGAATCTTTATCTTTAAAATACTGAATAGCTTCTGTAAGTTCGTTTATCCCAACCAATTCAAGATTAGCTATTTCATATGTTGTAAGTTCTTTGATTTTTGCAAAAAACTCAGTATAAAATTTTTCTGACTCTGTTATTTTTTGTGATTTTAACATGATAACCGGCTTAATATTCAGCTTCAAATCAGCGAATAGAAAACGCCTGTATTCGCTCATAATAAGAGCCATCAGGCTTCGAGTCCATAAATCCGTATCCGTTGCAAAATTTTGAAAATCTTTGGTATATCCACTCTCTCTAAATGAAATTAAAGGATAATTAAAAACAATCTTATCTTTGTATTTAGCCACAACATTTGCATCCTTCAAATCGCAAGTAGCAGTAAATTCAAGCATCATGCTGTCTCTGTTCCTATACAAAGCATTTGTAACCGAATACTCCCAGCTTTTAGTAGCTTCAACTTCATCTTTTGTTGGTTTTTTAGTCAGCGAATTAATATGATGACTTTCATCAGAAATAAATACAATCTTATTATTTTCAAAATCATCATAGGTTATTGAGTTTTCCTTTGCTTCAAACAAGTCCATATGAAGTTTCTGAGTGGTAGTAAAAATAATCTCTATATCATCTATGTTACCACCACTAAAATTATTAACTCTTTTAATATTTATGTTGTTCCCCAAATATTCGAGCGTTTCATTGAACAAATACTTGTTAGATAAAGGGTTTATAAAATTTTCAATAGTCTTTTCTAATACATTCGTTTGATTAACAAAGAAAAGAAATTTTCTATATCCCTTTGTATATAGATAAAGTATAAGACCTGCCATAATAACAGTCTTACCGCTACCTGTTGCCATATGAAACAGATTATGAATCTGTTTGTTCTTGCTTTTATTAAAATTGATAATAAAATTTCTAAAGGCCTCTTCTTGATATTCTCTTAATACTATTTTGGGAGATAAACCCTTTGAGATAATTTCAGGTATTTCAATAGGATCTGCAAATGTTTTATAGGCAGAAATTCCGTCATGCAAAAACAATCCTTCCATGTCTATACCTCCTCATAGAATGACTTTGTAAATCTCTTATCTTCCTCAGTAACATTAAAAGTTTGATCATTCATATCTGTATAATTCACGTACAGCTTATTCTTATCAACTAAGGCAATCAAAGCTTGTTTCTTTTCTTCAAATGATAACCTTTCAAAATCTGATTCAACTTTATTAAGTTCATCTCTGGTAATGTACGGAATAATACGCTCATCTGAAAAAATGGCATTTTTGACTTCCAAAATACTATCTTCCGTTGTCGATTGAATATTGTATATGAGTGTGTTTGCATTTTCCAAAAGCTCACAGTATACGAAATTACCTCCACCTTGCCAGTTGGCATCTTTGGAAATACCGCCTTGCTCTCCATCAATTACTTTTTTCATTCTTTCAACAGTAATGTCTTGAATATAATCCATTTGCTCTACACCAATATATCTGCGTCCCATCTTGTGAGCAACCGCACAAGTTGTTCCTGAACCTAAATTGAAGTCCATAACTAAGTCTCCTACCTCTGATGAAATATTGATAATATTTGATATAAGTAGTTCTGGCTTTGGATTGTCAAAAGCTTTATCATCATTTGTTATGTTGAATAATTTTCTTAACTCTTCTGTCGCATCTTGATTTTGCCCCCAATCAAGTAATAAATCAGTTATAGTCTTGCCTGATTTTTCCTCTTCTTTTGTTTTATATCTTCTAAAGGAATTATTTGCAGTAATATAAAATAAATCTAAGTCACAAAATTTAGTAATTTCTTCTTGTGAATTTCTATATTTAGCAATTGCTTCAAAATCATTTGTTACTCTACCATTTTTAATATAAACATCTTGTAAAAATTCAGTTGACAGTGTTTTATTTTGGTAAATACCTTTTTTTATTATTGAATTTTCATCTCCCATATATCTTATTCCTGCTTTAATCTTCATTGATACTGCTTTATTTGAAGCATTATCAATACGTTTAGTAGAATCACTTTGTACTCCCATCTGTAATTTCCCTATATTTTTCTGTTCTTTTGCATATACCAAAACAGACTCCATAACTCCAGCTATCCTAGATAAAAATGAAGGTTGTTTTTTCTTTTTCCAGTGCAAATGACCAATAAAATTTTCTCTTCCAAACAATTCATCCATTAAAATATTTAGATATGGCAAAGCTGATGTTCCTACAATACCATTGGCATTTTGTCTCGAAGAATCTATAGAAATAAAGATTAAACCATCTTTTGATAATAATCTTTGAGCTAATTCAAGTCTATTTTTCATAAACGTTAGCCATGTAGAATATGAGAATGAATCATTATAGCCAAAACCATCAGATCCTGTATTATATGGCGGATCAATATAAATACACTTAACTTTTCCTTCGTATCGTTTAAGCAAACTGGATAAAACAATCAAATTATTACCCTTGATAATAAGATTATCATTCTCATCAAAAGCAATATTTTCTTCTATTCCATCTTTTGTGTATCTTTTTGCATTAGTAAATACTTTGGGAGCAAGCATTTTTGTTATTTCATCGCTTGCAATGGTTTCGTTATAAAACATTTCTTTTCTCTTTTGATCATCTTTATCTTGACCACCCTCTAAAACACAGTCTTTATACGGAAAATCTAAAACAACATCATTTAATTTTGAAATAAAGTCTCCATTATGTGTTAATCCAATTTTATTAGTATACCTAGTATAAGAATCTGGCAAAAACTCTTTTGACTCAATAAACCAAGCAAATTTTTGCTTATCGAAAACAAGAATACCATCAACTTTCTCAAAAAATCTTTCTTTAATTTGTTCGTTGGAAAGTAACAATGACAGTAGCTCATTATTCATCGTCATAACATCACTATATACAATAGCTTTCAAAAGTTTATCATCTTCAGAAATATATTTTTCTCTTGTTTTTAAAACTTCCTCTACTATTTCAAAAATGTTCTTGTCCATTTATTTATCCTCCTCAATATCTTTATCAATACAAATCAGGTCTCCAATATCTGTTTCAAGCTCTTTGCAAATTTTTCCTATTACAGACAACGAAACAGCTTCTCCTCTAACCATCTTTGATATTGTTGTCGGTGATATACCTGTTCTATCAATCAAATCTTTTTTCTTCATGTTCTTATCTATCAGTGTCTTCCAAAGACCATTGTAGTTAAATTTCATTTTTATTTCTCCTTATTCCATAAAAATGGATTTTTTATACACTATATTATAACACCTACTACATATAGTTACAAAAATCGAATTGGATACAAATCATAACCACCCGTAGAACGGGTGGGTTGCTCTGGCCTATAAGGGTCTTTCTCTAGTGGTGGCCCTCTAAAGAGGGCATTGAATGATCTGACAACCACTCTATTACCACTGGCTGCCCCTACTAGGCGGCTTTTATTTTGCCTATTTTACTGGCTCACCCGTAAACGGGTCGGTATATTCTTTAAGCGCTATATCTTCTTGTAGTTGATTGCGAATATACTCTTTTATCGCTCCTTCATATCGTCCTACCGTATCCACATAATATCCTCTACACCAGAAATGTCTATTTCCATACTTATATTTTAAATTTGCGTGTTTATCGAATATCATGAGGCTACTTTTACTTTTTAAATATCCCATAAAACTCGATACGCTTAAATGTGGTGGTATCGTTACTAACATACGAATATGATCCGGACAGCATTCCGCTTCTATAATCTCTACATTTTTCTCGTACATAAATCTCTTAAAATTTTACCTACATCAGCTTTTATCCGACCATAAATTATTTGTCTTCTATACTTTGGAGCAAAAACAATATGATATTTACATCACCATTTACTATGTGATAAGCTTTTTACGTCATTCATTGGCATTGAACCCCCTATATTAAAATGTTGTGGTTGCCAGACCAACTTCATTTTATCACTAGGAGGTTCTTTCCTTTTCTCTAAGAATTTTTACTGACCCCCAGTTTAACTGGGGGTTTAGTCATGCCTATTCGGCGTACAAAAAAATAGCCTTCATAACAAAAATGTAATGAAGGCTATTTCAACTTAATATTATTTTGGTGCGCCTAGAGGGAATCGAACCCCCAACCTACAGTTTAGGAAACTGACGCTCTGTCCGGTTGAGCTATAGACGCATGTATACTTTATTATATCGTTTTTAATAAAGCATACGCAAGGCGTCCTTATAGCTCAGAGTTCGGTTATTAACCCGCCCGGTCATCATTATTTATTGACTCATTGTGATAGTCATCTCGTACGAACTTATTGTTGTAGGTATTGGTTATTTATTTGTTTTTGTTCTTCTGGGCTAAGGTTTTGGTAGCCTTTAGCTAAGGCACTTACCCAGGATCCGTAAGCAGGGTTTGGGAATACCACAAAGGTAGTACCAAAGTCTTCTTTATGAGCATCGATGATGCCATTTCTTTCAGCTAGTGTCTTACCTTTTGTGCCAATAGGAAAATCACCGGCGTTATCGCCCATATATACAACGACATAATATTTTTTAGCAATCATATCAAAGCGAGGTTGTTTATCAGAGTCTTTTTCGAATAGTAGTACATGGTCTTTATCGACAGATGGGAATCCTAGCTCTTTAAAATTCTGTATCGTTACATCAAGGTTTACAGGTGCGTAACGGTTTGAAACATAGAAAATTTCTACCCCTTGTTTATGAACTTCATTTAAAAATTCAACGGCTCCAGGCATGGCTTGCGATTTTCCTTGATGTACAGCTTGACGCCACCAAGGAGCATCAAAACGACCATTACCATTTGCAATGCTTTCACCCATCAACTTGGTATTGTCCACTACGGTTTCATCCGCATCAAGAACGATAGCTAAAGGTTTTCTTTGATGAGATGGATCAGCAACGGCCATTTTAACAGCATTCATCGCCACATTGTACCCTTGATACGCTAGTGCTCTATACTCCGCAGAGGTGCGCATCCATAACAGCCCCATCGTTTCTGTGTCAGCTTGGTACTGTTGCTTTTGCTTGAGCGCTTCCTGTACCGCTACATCATTAGCTACTGCATTATTAGCTACTGTACTATTTGCTGCAGCACTAACTTTATCATTCTTATCTGCTGTAACAGGCTGAGCTGTTTGGGCTTGCATTACAATAGCTGCGGGAACAGAGTTATTTACTTTCACCATCGCTGGAGAATTCGCCTGTACTACAGATCCAACACAAAGGCTTCCTCCCATGCAAGCCACCGCCACATACCATGCCAAACTACTAGATTTCATAACTGCCTCCTTTTCACATGTAACGTTTCGTGCAAATTCAACACATCATATAATTCTACATAGTTATACTGAAATCCTTTTAAAATTTGTATATTTTTAACACAGCAAAAGGGCCCTTACTACACATCTTTGATAATTCTTAATTTAGATGTGATTAGCAAAGGCCCTTTAAAGGGTTTTACTTGTTTATAAGATAATTGGTGTCAGTGTATAAAAATTTTGTGTGAATTTAGATTTTTTATAGATTTGTTTTTATATAAGTGTAAGAGAGTTATTCGTTAAGAAAGTTCTTTTCAATCGTTAGTATTGTTTAGATAAACTATTTTAATATTGTTTAAATAGTATCATTAATCTTATTTTACATCGCTAAAATCGATGTTCATGCCCAAGGCTTTAGCAACGCCTTCACCATAAGCAGGATCGCATTGATAGCAATGTTTTGCATGACGTTCTTTGATAAAATCAGGTACTCCGTCCATAGCCGCTGCCGTATTGTCAAACAAGGCTTGTTGTTGTTCAGGGCTCATGAGGCGGAACAATTTACCTGGTTGTGTAAAGAAGTCAGAGTCGTCTTCATAGAAGTCATATTGGTAGGCTGCACCAGATACGTCGAGAGGAGGATTTTTGAATTCCGGTTGTTCAGCCCATTCACCAAAGCTATTTGGTGCGTAGCCAATTGTAGACCCATGGTTTCCATCTATACGTCCTTGACCATCGCGATGATAGATATTTACAGGACATTTAGCGGCATTAACAGGGATTTGATAATAATTTGCCCCTAGACGATAGCGTTGCGCATCCGCATAGGAGAACAAACGACCTTGTAGCATTCTATCAGGAGAGAAAGAGATACCAGGAACGATAGTAGTTGGTGCAAATGCAGCTTGTTCTACATCTTGGAAATAATTTTCTGGGTTGCGATTAAGTTCCATCACACCAACTTCAATCAATGGGAACTCATCGTGATACCATACTTTAGTTAAGTCGAATGGATTGTATGGCATATTGTTAGCTTGTTCTTCCGTCATCACTTGGATGCATAATTTCCATTTAGGGAAATCGCCTTTTTCAATAGCCTCAAAGAGGTCACGTTGGTGACTTTCACGATCACTAGCTACCACATTAGCCGCCTCAGTATCGGAAAGATTTTCAATCGGCTGTTGGCAAACCCAATGGAATTTAACCCATACGCGCTCATCGTTTTCGTTAATAAGACTGTATGTATGACTGCCGAAACCATGCATTGTGCGGTAGGATTTGGGAATACCACGGTCACTCATGACGATTGTTACTTGGTGGATCGCCTCTGGCAAGCTAGTCCAGAAATCCCAATTTGCTGTCGCATCGCGAAGATTTGTTTTCGGATTCCGTTTTACAGCGCGGTTCAAATCAGGGAATTGCAATGGATCGCGGATAAAGAATACGGGTGTATTGTTACCTACAAGGTCCCAGTTTCCTTCTTCCGTATAAAATTTTACGGCAAAGCCACGAATGTCGCGTTCTGCATCGGCCGCACCACGTTCACCGGCAACGGTGGAGAAACGCACGAATAACGGCGTTTGCTTGCCTACTTCAGAGAAAATTTTTGCTTTCGTATATTTTGTAATGTCGTTAGTTACTGTGAAAGTACCAAATGCACCGGATCCTTTAGCATGCATGCGGCGTTCAGGAATCACTTCGCGCTCAAAATGCGCTAATTTCTCCATGAGCCAAACATCTTGCATCAATACAGGACCACGTTTACCTGCTGTAGCAGAATTGCGATTATCTGGTACGGGAGCGCCAAAGGCGGTTGTTAGTTTCTTTTCATTATTCATGTTACAAACTCCTACTTAGAGATCAAAATTAAAGTAATTTACTTTACATAATTTTTAAATCATATATCTCAATTACGATAAAAATTATTAACGGATAATTATTATCCATTAATATATAATTAGAATAGCACAAATTTTTTAACAGAACAACCCTAAACCTTTATAAATTTTGTATACACGATATCATTTATAATTTTAAAATGAGAATTTCAATGCTATATATTTAAATGCTGTTAAGATGTACCTACAAAAATACGCAAAACAAAAAACACCTTGTTTCTACTAACTTGTAGATCACAAGGTGTTTTCATTCAATTTATGCCGGACGACTCCAATCAACTTGTACGTCGATTGCTTCCCACATACGTGTTAAAGCTAACTTAAGATTATCCAAAGATTCTAATGGTTTTACGGTCAATCGTTCATACGTATCAAGACCTGTAGCATGCTCAATAGCATGTTCATTATTCAAGTAAGCGATTACCTTATCCACCCACTCTTGTTCAGGTAAATCTACGGACACTGTTTTTGTTTCTGTATCATAGGACAAGAAACCATTGCTGTTTACGCCATAATGAATGGCCACACGAAATAAACTCATATCTATACCTCTCTTGCGGTAATTTATTAACACTACACCCATATTGTAACACGAACAATTATATTAGCGAAAGTATTCAATATAATCTTTATAAGTCCTTTTTGACGGTCTTTTTAGGTCCTTCAATAGATGGGTGTGTATCTGCAAATGTAGACCGATTAGCCTCTTTAGTTGAGACTACATCAACGTTAGTAGACTCCCCATCCTCTTGATCAGGCTGTGCATCCACTGCCGCTTTCAACTCTGACCGTTTTCTGCGTATTCCATTGTCTCCGTGAAAGCGTTGCCATAACGCCCCACTCATGACAGCGGTTTCACCAAATTTAGACTCTAAGGAGTCTAACACACTAGATAGCTTATCCTCTGTTTTATCCTGTGGGGATTCAAAGAGACTGTCCTGCATAGGAACCTCCTCATCGAGACCACTCACAGTAAGACCTAATAAACGGATAGGACCAGGCGGATCCATAAAAGTAATCTCACTGGAACTACTATATTTAGACCCAATATGGTTAGAACGATTATCTTTAGAACTACTATATCTAAAATCAGTAGATTTCACTTTCATAGTTGCCCCTAGTGCTTCTACGTCTTTCTTTGTACCTTTCGGATTCTTACTCGTTTTATCTTGCATGAGCTTATTCCACAAGAGCAGCGCAGTTTCAAAAAATACATGCTCATGATCTGACGGCGTATCTAGCCGCTTCTGCCGTGATACGGTAGTGAAATCATCATACCGAACCTTGATAGATACAGTATGTCCATGAAGACTACGCCTCCGAAGCCGTTTCGATAAACGATTCGCAAAGTACCTAAACTCTAGTTCAATAGCACGGCCATCGGTGAGGTCTTCTTCGTAAGTTTCCTCGGCTCCAATAGATTGTATCTTGCGATCTGTTTCAACAGGTCTATCATCGATACCATTCGCTAGTTCCCATATGCGCTTTGCCTGATTCCCAACGAGAGGAATCAAACTGCTCTCATCAGGCAAGGCCTGAATATGGCGCATCAAATGAAAGCCGCCATTTCTCAAAATTTTCTCTGTACGAGGGCCGACGCCCCAAATACGTTTAACAGGCAAAGGAGCTAGCACCTTTCTTTCACGACCGTATGGGATGACCACAAGACCATCAGGTTTATCTAAATCAGAGGCCAATTTAGCAAGAAATTTATTGGGTGCTAAGCCTGCAGAAATAATAAGTCCTGTTTTCTCGAATACACGATCTTTAATGGCTCGTCCTAGCGCTTTGGGGCCGCTATACATGGTGGACATGCCGCTCACTTCAAGAAAGGCTTCATCAATAGATAAAGGCTCAATATAAGGGGTAAATTCTTTCATAATGGAAAAAATTTGGTTCGACACCTCTTTATAGCGATCCATTCGAGGATATACATAAATCCCATCAGGACAGAGTTTCTTAGCCCTCGATATTGGCATCGCAGAGTGAACACCAAATTTTCGGGCCTCATAGGAACAGGTAGCTACGACACCACGTGAAGAAAGACCACCCACGATTACGGGGTGGCCTTTATACTCTGGATGATCCAGTTGTTCTATGGACGCGAAGAATGCATCCATATCAACATGCATAATCCAACGTCTCATTGTTACGCTTCTTTTTCGTGCTCAGAAATGCGGCAGTATTTAATTTGCGCGCAAATGCACTCATCTTTAGTTTTGTATAATTGAGGGAGAATATCTAAAATATCTGCAAATGTAGCTTCATTAATGGAGTAACGCGTCCATAAACCATTACGTTGAGAGTTAACTACACCTGCATCAATTAAGATTTTCATGTGGTAACTCAACGTAGATTGAGACAAATTGAAGCTCGCTAAAATATCGGCTGCACATAATTCATTGCAAGACAACATATCGATGATGTGTAATCTTGTTTCATCACTTAATGCCTTAAAAATCGTCGCTAAACGTTCGTAAGAAACTTCAACCATATCTTTAACTCCTCAGATCCTTATCAAAAAATATCAATCTACTTCTTGGTATTATTATATACTATTTCTTAATGTAAATCTATTTTTTTCTTTATATTTGTATCTTAATAATTTATTATGAATACAAAAAAATTATAGATAAGTAAATTTCGTCTCATTATAAACTAATTTAATCACGTATTTCTTTGTATAAAATGAATATTTTAAACAAATTTTCATTTTATAGATTTATCTGAATATACATTTTTCTGTATATATAACAATTGTGCTCTATTATTTATTATATATTTCTCGATATACTCACACTTTAATAACTATATAGCATACTTCGATATACCGCACCACTGTAGCAACCTAAAGGATTAGATATAGAGTACCCACGTTTATATTCTACATCTATTCAACACAAAAGACCCCTCTACGAGGGGTCATATCTGTATAATTCTATAAATCGATTGCATAGCAAAAAATATTAAAATGTATAATATTATATCAATGCTACCAAATACAAATTTCCTATTATATCAAATTAGTATAGCTTAAAATACATTTACTAAGTCGATAGTTTGGCTACGGTTAGGGCCAACGGATACGATACCCAAAGGTACACCTGTTACTTCAGCAATGCGTTCTACATATTTACGAGCATTTTCAGGCAATTTATCGTATTCACGAATACCAGAGATATCAGTTTCCCAACCTGGCAATGTTTCGTACACTGCTTCGCATGCTTCAAGATCTTTCAAGTTAGCTGGGAAGCCTTCTACGTCTTTACCATTTAATTTGTAGCCTACGCAGATTTTCAATTCTTTGAAAGTATCAAGAATATCCAAGCGAGTAATAGCCAAATAATCAAGGCTGTTAAGACCTGCTGCGTATTTTACAACCATGAGGTCTAACCAACCACAACGACGAGGACGACCCGTTACAGTGCCGAACTCATGACCAAGTTCACGAAGGTTATCGCCAGTTTCGTTAAGAAGCTCTGTAGGGAACGGACCTGCACCAACGCGCGTAGCGTAAGCTTTTACTACACCGAAGATGTTTTTCAAGTAGTTAGGACCCACACCAGCGCCTGTGGAAGCACCACCTGCAATTGGATGAGAGGATGTTACAAATGGATATGTACCATGATCAAGGTCGAGCATAGTAGCTTGAGCACCTTCGAACAATACCTTTTTATCCTCTTTTACAGCTTTAAGAACAGCCGCATTAGTATCTGTTACATAAGGCTTCAACGCTTCAGCGTATTTGATGTAATCCGCTAAGATTTCATCGTAGTTAACAGGTTCAGCATCGTATACCTTCGTAAGCATTTTATTTTTGAACTCTACATTGTACGCTAATTTTTGTTTAAATGCTTCCATATCATACAAATCGCAAATACGGATACCGATACGATTGATTTTATCAGCGTAGCAAGGACCAATACCATTTTTAGTAGTACCGATTTTAGCATCCCCTTTAGATGCTTCTTCCGCAGTATCTAGAGCGATATGGTATGGCATAATGACATGTGCACGGTCAGAAACTTGAAGGGTTTTAGCAGATCTGCCTTGCTTTTCAAGGCCTTCAATTTCTTGTAACAAAACTTTAGGGTCGATAACAACACCAGTACCCACAATATTTTGTTTATTATCGTATAAGATACCACTTGGCAAAAGGCGAAGTGCAAACGCTTTATCATCAACTACAACAGTATGACCCGCGTTATTACCACCTTGACTGCGCACCACAACATCCGCACGTTCTGCGATCCAGTCAACAATTTTACCTTTCCCCTCGTCACCCCATTGAGTGCCGATAACCATACTAGTTGCCATATCTATATCCTCCATATGAAAGTCTAAATAATTCAATATCATTATACAACAATGTTCGGATTCTGTGAAAGTATTTATACAAATTCAATCTTTAGTTTCTTCCCAAACGCATGGGCTATTTTCTGCAATGTTTTCAAAGATGGATTTCCATTGCCATTTTCAATCTTGCTAATATCGGATTGTGTAATACCAGTTAATTCAGATAATTGCATTTGCGTCATATGAGCTGCAAGGCGAGCCTCTACAATATTCTGAATGATTTGATATTCATCATCTAACGCATCCCACTCTTTTTTAAACTTCGGATTTTTTAATTGCTTTTCTAAATATTGATCTAACGTTTCCATATTATCTATACCTCTCAATATAATCCTTTTTATACTTAACAGCCAATGTAATTGCATCCTTAGGCGTTTTCATAGATTTTTTAACAAAACCATTCGTCAAAACAATGCATTTTTCCACAAAAAAGAAATATAATATCCTAGAAATATTTGAACCTTGTTTTGTACGCAACTCATAAATACCATCCTCTAAATATTTAGACTGCGGTTCCCTTAAACGATTGCCATATAATTCAAGTATCTTTAAATCTCGAATTGTTTTAGCCCGTTGTTTATCTGAAAGTTCATTTAAGAATACTTTTGCTGGCTTATCTCCACTTAGGGTTTCATAAAAAACAACAGAAAACGTATCCATGTCATTCCTCCTAATACTAGAAGAAATCTTTACTTAATTATATGTTAAAACATATATCAAGTAAAGATATTGAGATATAGAAAATCAAAGTCTTACTATATCCAATATAGATAACTGGTTTATTAAAGTAAACAAATGGGAGGTGACCATTGGTCACCTCCCATGTATTGACATTTTATCGAATCAAAATATTCTATTTTAGTTCTTTTATACGATTTTGCTACTTACATGTTATTATGTCTTTAATATGACCCTATTGCATTGATGTTATTTTGGTTCTTTTAACCAGAAGCTCATAAGCAAGCCTATAACCCCTACAGGGATCAGTGTCATCAATGCCGTTTGTACGTCATAAATATCTGCTAGATGTCCTACATAAGGTGCCACAAGGCCACCTAAGGTAATGCCAAGGCCTAGCGTAATACCAGATGCAAAGCCCGCATTTTTAGCAAGATATTTTTGACCTAACACCGTAATTGGCCCGTATTGTGAGAACACACCAAAGGCCATCGGTATCATGGCGCCAAAGAAGCCCCAAATATTAGACACAAATATAAATACTAAAACAGAAGGCAAGAAAATCAGATTACCTAAGCGTACAGTTTTAAGAAATCCAAGTCTATCCGATAAAGCCCCTCCCATATAGGTAAGAACGGCCCCCATCGCAAAGTACGCAGTAAGGGCCAAACTAGATGCACTAGCTTCACCATTAATAACGGTAATATACAAAATAGGAATAAAGATAGCCAATACAGAGAAGAGTATAGATCCAGAGGCAATCACAAAAAATAACTTACCAAAGCTCGCCCAATCATTTGTAGCAGTACTAAGAACCTTAGAACGACTTTCACGGTTACCAGTATCAGCGGTATCAGCTTCACCCTCGCCCATAAAGGCATAGAGATATAGCAATACGCCAAGTAGCGCGATAATCGTAAATACCCAAAGGAATTGTCCCCCAAAGACATATACACCCCCAGCGAGGAGAGGTCCAAGTGCAAAACCAGCGCTACCACCGACTGCAAAGCGCCCCATAGCATTACCAAGCTCATGAGATTGCGTACGATTTACCAGTAGAGCTGCCTCAGGATGGAATAATGCGGCCCCTACCCCGGCCAAGAGCGACAAAGCAAGAATCATTTCGTAACTCGTAGCAATCGCTATAACACTAATGGATACCAGTGTAACCGAAAAGCCTACAGGAATGAACCACGGCACGCGCCAACGATCTGCCACATAGCCCAATACGGGCTGTGCCACGGAAGCCACCACGGTATTACAGAAAATGATGGAAGCCGATTGATAATAATTAAGGCCAAAGTTAGCGATAAAAAACGGTATGAGGGCAGCCAGCGAACCTTGCCCAAAGTCATTAATGCAGTGAAAAATAGGTGGTCCGTACTTTCGTATGATACGTTTCATATAACCTCCTAATACAAAACAGGTAGGCACAGCCAACGCCCATTGCATGTACCATTGTACCATAGGCTGGTTGGTCTATACCTACCCTAATTTTATATGTTATGTGGAAAGCGCCTACAATTATAGGCCAAAGCGAGTCATGATTGTATCTACATGTCTTAGCAATTTATACGGATCGAAACATGCATCAATTTCCTCATCAGTCATGTATTTCTTAATATTTTCATCAGCTTTTAAACCTGTTGCAAAGTCTTTGCCTTCAAGCCAGCGTTCCATAGCATGTTTTTGAACCCAACGGTATGCTTCGTCACGTACCGCACCTTTATCTACAAGGTGTGTCAAAATTGTTTGGCTAAATACGAGTCCCCCTGTGAGGTTAAGATTTTTAAGCATGGTTTCAGGGTATACCAACAATTTATCAATGGTGCGAATTGTTAGGTGCAACATATAATTTAATGCGATTGTCGCATCCGGCAAGATCACACGTTCCACGGAGCTGTGAGAAATATCGCGTTCATGCCACAATGCTTGATCTTCGTAAGCAGATTGTGCATAGCCACGAAGCAAGCGAGCCATACCGCAAATTCTTTCACATGTGATAGGGTTGCGTTTATGAGGCATCGCAGAGGACCCCTTTTGTTTAGGGCTGAAATATTCTTCTGCTTCGCGTACCTCTGTACGTTGTAAGTGACGGATTTCCAATGCGATTTTGTCTAATGTACCGCCTACAACCGCGATGGTAGACAACAACTCAGCATGGCGGTCACGTTGCACCACTTGCGTAGCAATTTTAACAGGCTCAAGGCCTAATTTTTCACACACATATTGTTCTACGAATGGATCGATATTGGAGTATGTACCAACAGCGCCAGACAATTTACCAACGGCAACGCTTTTACGCGCATGCTCCATGCGTTCAATATCACGTTCTACCTCTGCCATCCACAACGCCAATTTCAAACCGAATGTAGTTGGTTCGCCGTGGATGCCGTGGGTCCGGCCAATCATAGGAGTATATTTGAACTCAGCTGCACGACGACGCAATACTTCGTGCAAACGCTTTAAGTCATCAATTAAGATATCGCAGGCTTGTTTCATCATGTACCCAAGCGCCGTATCTTTCACATCTGTAGAGGTAAGGCCAAGATGGATGTATTTAGCCGCTTCAGGACCTACGTATTCGCCCACTGCTGTTACGAAGGAAATGATATCATGATTCGTTTCCTTTTCGATCTCATGAATGCGCTCAACGTCGAAATTGCCCTTTTCCCGAATTGTTTTCGCCGCTTCTTTAGGAATAACGCCCAACTCAGCTTGTGCCTCAGATGCGAGGGTCTCCACCAATAACATTGTGTCGAATTCGTTGCGTTCGCTCCAAATATGGCCCATTTCTTCTCGTGTATAACGTGGTATCATGATATCTCCTTTGCATGATAAAAGCTAGATTTATAGGATTATTGTACCATATGTGAAAGCTCCATTCAACGAACGGAACTAAATTTTCCGAATGATAATTATATTAATTTTACTTATTGTTCGTATTTATTAAATTAATTATCACTTTAACGATTTTCTTTAAGACTTTGCTTGAGATTATATACCTCTATCCCTTCATTGATACGTTGTATTCGCTTAATCATTTTTGGATGAGTAATAAACAAGCGACTGAAAAATCCTGTACTTTCACAATCATATAATTCACCATTCTCTAGAATACCAATTTGTTCAGTAGCAAGTCCTAATGAAACTAGACCATCACGCAGCTCCCGCCCCAAACCAATCGAAACGGCATAGGCATCAGCAGCATACTCTCGACGACGGCTATCAAAATAATAGGTAATCCACTTCGGTAATAGAAGTACATATTTCACGATTGCAATCATAACGATAAGAATTAATTGAATAATACGTACTACGATATTAACAATTGGTATAATAGCCAGTATATTTAAAGCAAAATTTAGATATATTACAAGATTTAAAATTAATTGCCCTAGTCGATCCATAGCATAGGTAATGGTTAAATAGATAGTATCACGATGCCGTAAATGGCCTAATTCATGGGCAAGAACACCTAATAAATGCCGTTTATCTAACGAATACAAGGCTCCTGTATAAATCGTAATGTGATTTAATCCAGATGCAAAGGCATTAATTTCCTCATCTGTACGCATGCGCAATATCAGTGAGTTACGTGCTACACCGCTAAATGCACATAATTCCTCAAACAGCGGTTCAATATATTCAGATTCTTCTGCATTTGGTTTTCTTTCACCTTGCAATACATGGACAATCCAACTAAAAGGTGGCAAAAATAATCCGATGGCCACAATAATAGGCAACGCAAAGGATATAATAATATATACATCGAGCTTATCCACTAAATGTAGCGGTTTTATAAGCCAGTCCCATGAAAACGGATACACATATTGAACTACAGATTCTAAAATAGGAAAAAATACAAATACAATAATAACATTAACAATATAGGTAAGAATAACTTGAATCATAATCTCTCACTTTGATTTCTCATATAGTTATATAGTAATAAATTAATTTATAATATATCATAGCTATACATTGTGATATATAATAAACATACAGACTAAATGTACTGCGAATAATTGCTCAATCTATACACGAGCTTTATACTAATAGTAACAAACATTTCTACTATGGGGGAGGCTTTCATGGCAACTTTAAATCGTAAGGAACGCCGCGCACAGCGCAACGAATCTAATACTATAGGTATTCTATTACGTCTATTCTTTGGGCTCAGCTTTATCGGCTTGGCGGTAGTCCTTTTTGGCGAGTTTGATTATAACTTTATCTTCTCCATCTTTACGGCAGACATCGTAGTATCTTTAATTTACGTAATGACGAATAAATCGCGTATTACTACATCCTTAGCAGTAAACACAAATGTACGCGTTATCATCGCATTTCTCATCATGTTGATTACCATGTTCTTCTATGCTTTTGCATTGTGGCGAGCTGATCAATTCAGCACTCCTATGCAAGTCACATTATTCATCGGCGGCGCCATCGTATATCTAGCCGTCTTCAACTCCACGAAAACAATACTTACCAATCAAAATTAATACAATACATATAATTAATCCTTGAAATATAACTCAACATGACTCAGATAGAACAAGTATTTCATAGTAATACATAGTATCAATCAATACAATCATTTTTTACAACCATAACAAAGAGGCATATCCCATACTAATGTATGTAAGATATGCCTCTTTATTGTCCTAATACAACAGGAACCGCTAGATATACAGGTTCCCCTCTTCGATTGATAATAGAACCACTGCTTTTAACAATGCGTATTGCTTCCTCTTTGACTGGTTGCGGCACATCTTCTGCGATGAGCGGTGTATGTTCTCCTACGATGACATGTCCATTAACGTCAAAGTTAACGCGCACTACAACCTTACCTGTTACGATTGACCCCTTCCCCTGTTCTTGTACAGTTCGTAAATATTCTTGGGGGTTGATATCCGACTTTTGTAAAAGCGCTTGTTGACCTGGTGTTAGGAGTCCCCACGCAAGATCAGATAGGAAGGATAAATCACTAGCTTCGGCAAAGCCGTTTCCATTGGCATTCGGATCAGATGTTATATCCTTACCCATAGGAGCATTGTCAGGTTTAGAGAATTTCCCGTCTTTGGAATCATTTCCACCCGTAACTACAGCTTGTTCATTATTAGTCGTTTCCGATTCTATGGCCTTTGGAACGGCCCATTCACGACGAGCATTAGATGTAGTCTTATTGGCATTTAAATTGTGAGCACTTTCATCACCTGTATTTTCCGTTACAAGAGGATCTGCCTTAGGCGCAGGCCCTTCTGGAGTCGGAGGTTCAACCGGTGGCTTATCCTTAGGTATAGGCTCAATAGCCGTAGTTTCCGCATCACTATCCTCAGGCAGATGAAAGCTAACCTCTGCAGCATCATAAGCCACACCGGTTCCAACGATGCCACGCAAGGAAAACCCCATGCCAGAGATAAGCATGATGGTAATGCCTAAAGATACAATAAAAGGTTTCAGATAATGTGATTCAAACATGGAATCACTTCCGTTCCGTAGCGACGCTAATATATTTAGCACCGTTCACCTTGAGCATGTCCAAAAGCTCGATAACATCGTTATAATATACATCTTTTGAAGCACGAATCACAAAGGCCTGTTGAGGTGCTTGTGTAACGATAGATTTGACCTCTTGCGCCAAGCGATCCGAAGAGATTTCCTGATTATCGATATATAGCGTGTGCGTTGTGGTTAAGGTAATGGTGATAGGTTCGATAGATTTCGCCGTAGACGACGATGCAGATGGTAAATTTAGCGGAATTTGTTGCTCTGTATTCATATACAGCGTGCCTACCATGAAAAATACCAATAAAAAGAATACGATATCAATCATGGGAATAATCATGATGGTAGGCTCTTTTTTAACCCCTAATGTGCGTCGTCTCATATATCATGTTCCTCATTGTACGCATCAAGGATGTTGCCGCACTCATGCTCTAATGTCGCCACAAAATCGTTGACCTTCGCCGCACAGTAACTGTGAAAGCCAAGGGCAATAATGGCCACGGTCAAACCTGTAGCCGTTGCCACCAAGGCTTCAGAAACACCACCTGTAATAATGGTCGGAGCCCCAATATCGCCACCTACCACGGCAAACGCACGAATCATACCGAGGACCGTCCCCAGCAACCCCAATAACGGAGCCATTGTTACAATCATGCTGAGCCAACTAAGGCCGCGTTTTAAACGTTCATCAGCGTACGACACTACATCTTGAAGGCGGTTTTCCAAGCCATTATAATTCTTTGCACTGCGGATAGCACGGGCAAATAAAGAACCAAGTTCCTCTGTATCCCGTTCCAAAACACTTGGTAACATAATCCAAGATTGGTTTTTCTCTAAGACCTTATTAAAACGGTGCAAATCCTTTGTAAACTTGCGATATAGAAAGATACGTTCAATGCCAATCATCAAGGTAAACAGTAAAAAAATCACCAGCGGATACATAACAAATCCACCAGCTACAAATAAATGCGCTATACTACTCATACTAACCTCCAAAAGCCACATACCTTTAGGCTCTATCCGGGTTAATTATACCACGTTTTATTCCACCAAAAACAGATATAGAGCGTAAAACCACAACATAAATAGATATAGGACGACTTGCAAGATAAATATAGACTATTTCGCTAGATAGACATAAGCTAGCTAAAGTCCATAGGATAAAATTAGGGTTATAGGGCAAAACCAACACGTTTTGTCCTATAACCCTAAAATTAAAATACAAAAAGGCTGCACTAGAAATGATATACATTCTAGTGCAGCCTTTTATGCGTTCCTAAATAGATTAGTCTTTTTTTATAAAGCCTACAATGAAGCCACCTACTGACAGTGCAATGCCTAAACCGCTACAGAACATGCCAATAGAATACCACAATGTGTAAGATTGGTTATTCTCAGAAATCGCCTTTGCTGCCGCTTGAGCATTTGTAGCATTTCTCGCAATTTCCAAATTAGCCGCCCCTGGATCTGGATTTAATAATAGAATCGCAATACCAATAATTAGAACGACTACACCTACAGGTAATAATAGTTTTTTGTTCATTTGAATGCCCCTCTCGTAACATTAAACGATTAATAAATAATATAATTTAATTATACACTGACTTTTGCATTTTAAAAAGATGAACTTATATATTTATCATCTTTTATTAGACAATTAATGGGAACTAGTTATTATGACATAGAAAAAGGCATAGTATGCAACTACTATTGGTCCAAATCCAACAGTGAAATTCATACTATGCCTTTTACAAATACATCTTTAATTATATCGAAATACATACGATTGCTAACGGAGTGCGTATTAAGATAAGTTATGCCGGCTTATCTAATATATATTTAGCAATACCATATATATTTAACAATACAATATGTATTTACCGATCTACTTATTGTAAAGACTTATCGAAAACGCCAATAAGCTCTTCAACGGCTTGAGATTCGCTCATTTCACCGCCTAAGACAGCATTTTCGACTTCGCCCATGCGACCTTGAATGACTACATTGTTAAAGAATAGGTTGTGCAAGTGTTCGTCAATCATATCACGTACCCAACGGAGGGATTGTTCTTGACGGCGTTTTAAGAAGACCCCATTTTCTTTACCTTGTTCAGTAAATTCTTGGATGACATCCCACAATTCATCGAGACCATCCTTCGTAACAGCTGAACATGTATAGGCTTGGGTCTTCCATTTTTCCGTAGCCGGACGGATATAATGCAACATCCGATCGTAGTCGCTGCGGGCAATGAGAGCTCGTTTGAGATTGTCTCCATCAGCCTTATTGACCACAATAGCATCGGCAAGTTCCATAACGCCTTTTTTGATGCCTTGCAATTCATCGCCTGCACCCGTCAATACGATGAGCATAAAGAAGTCTACCATGGAGCGCACAGTAACTTCACTTTGCCCAACCCCAACGGTTTCAACGAGAATTATATCGTACCCAGCAGCCTCGCAAAGTAGCATAGTCTCTCTACTTTTACGAGCCACACCGCCTAACGTACCACCAGCCGGCGATGGACGAATATAAGCTTCAGGATGTTTCGTCAACGTTTCCATCCGCGTTTTATCACCCAAAATACTGCCTTTTGTGACTTGGCTCGTAGGGTCTACAGCCAGTACGGCAACCTTGTAACCCGCTTCAATGAGCATGTTACCGAAGGCTTCAATAAACGTACTTTTACCGGCCCCAGGCACACCAGTAATACCGATGCGCAATGCCTTGCCCGTACGAGGCAATACGGCTTGCAACACTTGTTGAGCTAGTTTGAAATGGTCCTTATTATTACTTTCTACTAATGTGATAGCCCGTGAAAGTATAACGCGGTCCCCCTGCTCGATACCGCGTACATAATCAGCGACAGTTAATTTCTTTCGCCGCTGTACGGGACGTACCGCCGGAGCCAGATGAGCAGAGCTAGATAAGAGGCCGTCATGCATTTCCTTGACGCCTTTCATTACGTGACACGCATAAGTGTCATCTTTCTTCGCTTCTTCTGGCACCCAGTCGGGACGATAGGTACTACCCTCGGTGCTTGCGTTTTTTACACCTAATTCAGGGGCCTTGCCTTCACCAGTGGTGAAAGTTGCGTCCTGTGTATTGCGCAATTCATCCGGAGTAGACCGTTTGTTATCAGTCATGAGACTCGTCTTGAACGTGACTAGTCAATGTTTCTAGTAATTTTTTCGCCGCTACTGGCAAAACTGTACCAGGGCCAAAGATAGCCACTGCGCCATGTTCGCGTAGGAATTCATAGTCCTGAGCAGGGATTACGCCGCCGATGGCAACTAAAATATCTCCACGGCCCCGCTTGTTGAGTTCCTCTACAAGTTGAGGCAATAATGTCTTATGCCCCGCCGCAAGAGAACTAAATCCGACAATATGAACGTCATTATCCACCGCATCTTGTGCTGTTTCTTCTGGAGTTTGGAACAAAGGTCCGATATCCACGTCAAAGCCCATATCCGCGAAGGATGTAGCGATTACTTTCGCACCACGGTCATGACCGTCTTGACCCATCTTCGCAATCATGATACGAGGACGACGACCTTCGAGTTCTTCAAAGTTATCCGCCATTTGACGTACTTCTTTGATTACATCGTCATCTTCAAATTCACTGGAGTATACACCGGAAATAGAGCGAATAACCGCTTTATGACGACCGCATACCTTTTCAACAGCAAAGGAAATTTCACCCAAGGATGCACGGGCACGAGCCGCTTCAAGCGCAAGAGCAAGCAAGTTGCCTTCGCCCGATTCTGTAGCCTTTGTAATCGCTTCAAGACAGGATTGAACCTTTTCTTCATCTCGGTTAGCACGCAATTGTTCGAGACGACGAATTTGCGCTTCCCGTACAGCCGTGTTATCTACGTCGAGGATATCCAATGGATCTTCTTTATCTAGACGATATTTATTGATACCGATGATCGCTTCACGACCAGAGTCGATACGAGCTTGGCGACGTGCGGCAGCTTCTTCGATACGCATCTTAGGAAGCCCTGTATCGATAGCTTTCGCCATACCGCCAAGGGACTCGATTTCTTGAATATGACCCCAAGCGCGACGAATCAATTCATCTGTCAACGCTTCTACATAGTAGGAACCGCCCCATGGGTCGATAACTTTACATACCTTAGTTTCATCTTGGATGTAAAGCTGAGTATTACGCGCAATACGTGCAGAGAAGTCCGTAGGCAACGCAATGGCTTCGTCAAGCGCATTCGTATGTAGAGATTGCGTATGACCTAACGCGGCACCCATCGCTTCCATACATGTACGAGCCACGTTGTTGAACGGATCTTGTTCTGTAAGAGACCAACCAGATGTTTGGCTGTGAGTACGAAGTGCCATGGATTTAGGATTTTCAGAGCCGAAGCTATTGATAATCTTAGCCCATAACATACGAGCCGCACGCATTTTTGCCACTTCCATGAAGTAGTTTTTACCGATTGCCCAGAAGAAGGACAACCGTGGTGCGAACTGGTCAACGTGAAGGCCTGCATTAACACCGGTACGGATATATTCAAGACCATCGGCCAATGTATACCCTAGTTCGATGTCCGCAGTAGCGCCCGCTTCTTGCATATGGTAGCCAGAAATGGAGATACTGTTGAACTTAGGCATGTACTGGGATGTGTACGCGAAGATATCGCCGATAATACGCATGGACGTAGCTGGAGGGTAAATATAGGTATTACGTACCATGAACTCTTTCAAAATATCATTTTGGATTGTACCAGCCATAACCTTTTTATCTACGCCTTGTTCTTCACCAGCCAAGATGTAGAACGCCATTACTGGCAATACGGCGCCGTTCATTGTCATGGATACGGACATTTGATCAAGAGGGATACCGGAGAATAGAATTTCCATGTCGAGAATGGAGTCTACCGCAACGCCCGCTTTACCAACGTCACCTACTACACGAGGATGATCGGAGTCATAACCACGGTGAGTAGCAAGGTCAAAGGCGATAGACAAACCTTTTTGGCCCGCTGCCAAGTTACGACGATAGAACGCATTGGATTCTTCCGCTGTGGAGAAACCCGCGTACTGACGTACTGTCCAAGGACGAGTAACATACATTGTGGAATAAGGTCCACGCAAGAATGGAGGTACACCAGCCATATAGTCAAGGTGTGTCATCCCTTCATAATCCATCTCTGTATAGAGAGGCTTTAGTTGGATTTGCTCCATTGTTGTATTATATAAATCTTCAAAGCTTTTTCCTGTTTCTTTTTGAAGTTCAGCAAGCCATGCATCGCGAGATGTTGCTTTCTGAGATTCCAAGCCAAGAGAGGAGAAGTCTGGATTTTTAAACATGAGCTCACATCCCTTTCTTATCTTGTAACGTATTCAAGATTTCGTAACAATTTGCACGAACAGAAATGAAGTCGTCCACGCCAGCTTCACGGTATACAGGTTCTAAGTCCTTAGGAGGTGCCCCTGCTAAAATAACCGTTACATGCGGCATAGTTTCTTTCAATTCTTTAGCGAGTGGTGGTACCAATTCTGGATAGGTATCATCTGTAGAACAGATAACAACTACATCAGCACCACTTTCACGAGCAGCTTTCGCCGCATCAGCCGTTGTTTCATGTCCATCATTTTTGATAACTTCAAAAGCCCCTACTTCGAAGAAGCCTGTGGAGAAGTCCGCACGAGGTTTATGTTGAGGGATTGGCCCCATGTTAGCCAAGAATACCTTCACATTATCTTTCGTACGTTGTTTATAATTCTCAGTGCGCATGCGAAGTGCTTCAAACTGTTCAGTCCAGCGATGAGCTGCAATGGATTCAATCGTTTCGGAAGCAATATCGCCAGCATCTAAAGCCTTGCGGATTTGACGTATTGTTAATTTTTGTAATGCACCGAGTTCAATAAGGCCAATCAAAGCGCCTGGCTCTGTCGTACCTGCTTCTAGGGTAACCTGTGCTTTCACAACCGCATCTGGCTCCGCACTCGCCAAGTACTCTTCGATCTGAGCAACCCGTTTTTGACGCAATGTTTCTTGATTTTCTGATTTTGAATCAAGCAATTCCTCAGTCATGTTCGCATACATGTTGTTACCTACAGCCACATCTTTGCGGAATGCAAGGTTTTTGAAGCGTTCATCAAGAACTGCTTTAACTTGAGCTTGTGGATAGCCTTCTTTCAAAGCTGCTATGATGCCACCTTTAGACTCAATAGTTTGGAACTCAGCCCAGATTTTTTCGCATAATTCAGCTGCCAATGTTTCCACATACCAAGAACCGCCTACAGGGTCCACCGGTTGACGCAACTCGAACTCAGTTTGCAACATAACTTGGATGTTACGGGCAATACGACGAGAGAAATCGTCAGCCTTGCGAATTGGTTGGTCGAATGGGGACACTTCAAGGCTATTCAAACCGCCTACAACGCCAGAGAATGCTTGTGTTGTATTGCGCAACAAGTTTACATATGGGTCGTATACAGTTTTTGTGAAAGCCGATGTTCTGCCGTGTACATGAACGGCACGGTCAGCTTCTTCTGCACCGAAGGCCTCCATAATGCGCGCCCAAAGCACACGTAATGCACGTAATTTAGCAATTTCCATGAAGAAGTTTGCACCTAAGGAGAATGTAAACATCATGCTGTTAGCAATAGTGTGAATATCGATGTTACGTTGTGCTAATTGACGAACATAACAAACTGCTGTTGCCAATGCATAGGCAACCTCTTGCACATCATTAGCGCCACCATTAGCGTATACATCGCCAGATACGAGTACAGTTTTAAGCTCTGGAGCTTGTTCTTTAGCCCATACAACAGTATGTGCCATTTCATCAAAGGCTGTATCTAAAGACATATGCAATGTACCATCTTTAGCCCAAACACCAATAGGGTCTGCACCAACGAGACCTTTCAAGTCAGAGGTCTGTTTTTTAGAGCCTTTCACCGTAGCCGCTAACATACCGAGCAAGATAGCTGCAGAAGCACCTGTTTCAATGTATAAAGGGTTTTCCTTCAAATTAAAACGCTCAATCAATTGGCTACAATCATCCATAGTAGACAGAGATGTACCGCCGATACCAACAGCTGCGCCTACTTGCACATCTTGATCATGGCGTGTTGCTTCATCAAGACGAATATTGTGAATGGTGCCACCTTTTACAATTTCGTATAAACTTGCATGGTTAGCATCCTTAGGAAAAGATTCGTCTACATATTGGGATACGCCCCAAGAGTCTTTAATATAACCACTTGCCTTTGTGCCACGTAGGAACTCACCTGCCCCAGGGTATACACCCTTTGGAATTTTTTCTCCATGCAATGCAGGCGTATAAATTGGTTGTAACGTAATTCCCTCATAGGTTTTAGTGAACATCTTCTTATGGAAGTCGCCACCTTTTAACGCTTTTTCAACCTCGGCCTGCCATTGTTCATACGTAGGTTTCTTAAACTCATCAAAGGATACAGGTGCTAATAAATCGCGTTCAGCATCCTTTGAAGTCTTTTTGTCAGACATATATGTGCCTCCTTTTCAACTCGAAACCATACCGAGAAACAGCGCACCGTACCTGCGAATTGTTAGATATATGAATCACTCGAGCTTTATCTTATTGGACCACATCAACCTCAAAATGTGTCCATCTGTTTAATATCTATAAAACCTGATTCCTATACTCAACATTCACTCTAAGGGCAATAAAAAACGTGCCACCTAAAGTGACACGTAAGGTTTCTTATTGAAAGGTACACTAAAAAATACTGTAGCCAGTATACCCCAATCCCCTTCCTATCGCTCGTAGGTACATAACGGTGATTATCAAATAGGCAGTTCTCCTGGCTCGGGATCATCACCTCGCTTTCGCCTTCCCAGATTACTCCAGTGACATGTATGAAAGCAGGCTCATCCTTACAGTGGCGGGACCGCATCGGCTTATACCGATTTCTCTATTAAGTCTTGCGACACCTATTCTCTATATTCGTTGTTCTAAGTCCAATATAGTGTAACAATATGCACAAAGTCAATGAACATAACATTTAATCATAAGTGCCAAAATCAAAGTTATAACTGAAAATCATACGTAATAACTAAAATGCATAAATTAAAATTCAAGATATCTCTATCATAAGACATCAAACAAAAACCCCCTCAAATTAGCTATAAACACAAGTAAATCTCATAGGATATAAACACTATTATTCCCTCACAGACTAGAAACAGTGATATAATAAGTACTATCATGAGGAGGCATTATGGAGCATACAAGTAAAAAAGGGTTAATCACAGCCCTTAGTTGTTATATAATTTGGGGCTTACTCCCTCTATATTGGGCATTATTAAACCATGTTTCGCCGTATAATATACTGGCACAGCGCATTATCTGGTCAGGTGTTTGCATGGCTATCGTTGTATTTGGCCTACACTTTAAACAATTCAAAAAGGACTTTCAATTACTAAAAGAACAACGTTCACAATTATTCCTACTTTTAGTTGCGGCAGTCATCATCAGTGTAAACTGGTTCACCTACATTTGGGCCATCGCCAATAATCAAGTTATGAACACGAGCCTTGGCTATTACATCAACCCACTCTTCAATGTAGTATTAGGTGTCATCCTATTTAAAGAGGTTCTATCGATACCAAAAAAGCTGAGTGTCCTCATCGCTACCATCGGTATCGCCTTACTCACCTATCAAGTGGGATCCTTGCCATTAGTGTCGATGATCCTCGCCGTTTCCTTCGGTCTCTATGGAGCTGTAAAAAAGAAACTGCGCATCTCTCCCTTTACGAGCATCGCCTTTGAGGCCTGGCTATTAACACCGCTAGCCTTACTATATACGACCATGGTCGATAATACCGTGTGGTCCTATTTCGGCACGGACTGGTATACAACTATGTTGCTCATAGCCTGCGGTCTAACTACATCTGTCCCATTGGTGCTATTCTCCTATGGTGCACAACTATTGCCGCTCAATCTACTAGGCTTCTTGCAATATGTATCCCCTACCATTGCCTTGTTGCTAGCCATTTTCTACTTTGGTGAAAGCTTTGGCACACCACAGATAATCGCCTTCGGTTGTATCTGGATAGCCTTAGTATTATTCTCCTTATCAAGCCAAATTACAACGCGCATTAGCCTAAAAAAGTAAGGTATATCCTATATATCAACTAAAAAGCTGTATCAAATGATATCCTCATTTGATACAGCTTTCTTTTATATAGACGTATTAATCTAACTTATTTTAATCTAACTCATTCATATTGGTCGTATTCAGATTAGAAATGTAATGGTTATAGGCCTCAATCATACGATTATAGTCGTTATCTTGTTTCGAACCCATATAGGTACGGATTGCACCAATCGTAGAGTTTACAGAGGTCTTAACAGAATCATACTTAGGACTAGTAATACCATTTGATACATCACCAATAGATTGCAACTCTTGATTGATAGCATTTACGTCTAGTTGTTTTTCACTATCGATCTTTTCTAGGACCGCAGTAAGTCGCAAATGAACCTCTTGTGCTGCAGCAGCATTTTTCTTGCCTGCATCACGCAATTGTTGCAACCGTTGTTGCAAACGGTCTGTATTGATTTTATGCATAACATTATCAAAATCAGCATAAATAGGAACAAATTGTTCATACAATTGAACATATTTAGGGCCTAATTGTTGCTCCTTAGCATAATTATCTGTGGTATACCCTTTAGATTTATAGTATGCATCGAGCTCTTCGGCTACTGGTGTAATTTCGTTCAATTTTGAAAGCAGCTTATCTAAAGGCTCCTTCATTTCATCATACGGAACACCGGCTTGCTTAGCCTCTTCTAATTCTTTTTGTAGCTGCTTAAAGTTCGGTGCACTAAATACAGTTAAATGCTGCCCTGCTTTTAACTCATTAAGAGTTGGCGTATTCGCATAATCAAACATGACAGCCATGCGATTGTATCGACTTACAGCTTTCACATATTGATTAAATAACTGCACCTGATCCTGCTCAGACCGCTGCGCAATTTCCTTGCGGCTCTGTTCAGTACCCTGCCATAGCTCTGACATACTACAACCGCTCAAAAAAAATGGGGATACCAATGTCGCCGCACACAATACAGCCATTGCTACCCTTTTACCGAATAGTTTCATGATGAATCCTCTCCTTCCATCAATACACAACCTAATTTATATATATTAATTATATACTGATATAATTTTTATGAATAGGATTAATATATGAAGGTCATTTATCAATTTTGTCAAGTGACTAATAGAATCAGGGGTGACCAATGGTCACCCCTATTTTCCTTTATATACTGTTAGACTATAAATAAGAATGTATAACTCCTAATAATTGTTTTGTACGTATACACGTGTTATCATAAAAGGAGAGAATATGAAGGATAAGGATTTACTTAAATTATTACTGCAAAATGGCTGGAAGGATGTACGGCAACGAGGTAGTCATCATCGTTTAAAAAAGGATGATCAAGTTGAAGTTATTGCCGTACATGGAAAAGATGTACCTATCGGTTTATTAAATGCCATTTTGAAACGTACGGGACTAAAATAAGGAGGACCTATGAAATTTATATACCCTGCCATAATCCATGATGATGCCGATGGTTTCTGGGCCGAATTTCCAGATCTCGAATACACTAGTAGCACCGGCTCAACACTAACAGAATTAATAACCAATGCACAAGAGGCTATGGAACTCTATATATTAGGCGCTTTAGAAGATGGACAAACTCTACCTACCCCCACATCTATTCGCAGCTTACCATGTACCGATACAACATATCCTACATTAGTGCAAACAGATATTGATTTAGCTAAAAATAGTAAGTCCGTAAAGAAAACCTTAACGATTCCTGCATGGCTTAACGACAGAGCATTGGCTAAAGGAATTAATTTTTCTCAACTTTTACAAGAAGCATTAGTAGAGAAAACAATGTAATTTACATCATCAATTGCTCAGTAAAATTAGAACTATTGTCCATGCAATAGCTGCTAAGATGAGTAATAGTATACAGATCATCCACAGGATTGTTACAAAATAGAGCAGTAGCTTGAGTACATATAGCACATCAAACCATATACTATGTTGGTCCTCTAGACGGTTCATATAGGCACTAAGACATCGCACCAAATAGGGCGGTTTAACATTAGGATTCAGTTTTTTCCAATAAAACACCAAATAAGGCATAACAATACACCCTACCACCACTATATAGCTAAGGAAAATTGGTGTTTCAATATTGTACCGAGTCATAAACCCTGACCAGTCTACGACCATTAGACCGCCAAGGTATAGAAAAATAAGCCAATATATAAATCCTATCACCTTTATAATAAGGCGAATCATCTGTTTCACATCCATGTCTATAATTCTACCAACGTTTTAAATCGTCCGTTATTGTGAAAGCGTTCAAAATGGTCTTGTTCGGCTGCAACGGATTTTACAGAGGGATCAATTTTTATAGCCTTTTCTAACCAATCAAGGGCCTTAGTATCTTCCCCTTGGTCTGCATAAATGGTAGCAATACCATACACAGACCAGGTGTTACTAGGGTCCTTTTCCAATACCTTTTCAAACCATTGTTTAGAATCGTTTAACTGCCCTTGCAACTTATAGACCATCGCCATGTTATAGTAATTAGCCACATTATTAGGGTCTAAATCATAAGCCTTTTTAGTATCTGTCAACCCTTTAGCCGCATCACCGTTTAATGCTGTTGCAAAGCCACGTACAGAATAGGCTTCTGCATTATTAGCATTATCCTTAATGGACGCTGTAGCTTCCTCTATGGCTTTCGCATACTCACCAGCGGATAAGGCTTGCTTTGCTGTAATTAGATGTCCATCTTGCTTGGTAGTCGCTTGGCTGATTCCCGCAGCAGATGTAGAGGAACCAGTAGCAGAACTAGTTGCATTTGATTCTGTTTTATTACTATTCGTATTTTGATTCAATCCACATCCCGTAAGGGCTGTTATTAAAAGAAAGAAAAGCACAACCTTCTTCATTAAGAATTCTCCAATCATTAATTATGTACAAGACTCCATAGCATGATGATATAATATAAAATACCTCCCGAAAGGAGGTGGTATATTGCAGGAGCTGTTTTATACACTCTGGGGCACCTTGCTTGCCCCTATTATTGTTGCCTTAGTTGTAACTACCTACAGCTACTGGCTTAACAATAAAAACAAAAAATAAGCAAGAAAAAGGACGAGCTGCCACTCGTCCTTTTTTTGGTTATATTGCAGGTAATTTCATACACTCTACTACCTACGTTTAGTATACCACATTTCTTAGAAAAATAAAGAATTAGCAATAAATCTCATAAAACTCCTAAAAAACTATTAGTAGTTTTAACATAATTTACGAGCAATATTAAAGCAATATTAATATAAACTACCAGTTACTTTAACCCAACCTACTAGTACCCTTAGTGTAAACTACTAGCAACGTTAACGTAAATAGCAATAGATATACAAGACTTATTTCTTAGCCTTAGAGCAACGGTCCAATAGGAATGCAACGCCAATGAATGGGATGCCGCCGTTTTCGCCAAGGCCGATTTCACAGGTAGAGCTGGAGCTTACGCCTAGTGTTGCACCGTATTCAGCGATTTCGGCTGCAAGGTCTTTGGTAGCACATTTGTTGAGTTCTGGTGTGAAGAACCCTTTTTGACCAGCAAAGCCATCGCATGCAAAGGATTTAATGTTGAATACATGGTCTGTGCATAGACGAGCCAAATCTTCAATATATTGAGATTTATTCAAGGATTTGATCTTACATTGTTTATGTACGATGACCCGTTCATCACATTTTTCAATGTCGAGATGAGGCACAACGTATTTGCACAAAAATTCAGAAATATCGTTGATTTCTAAGTCTGGCATATGTTTGAAAGCATGGTTGAAACATGCACTATGATCGATCACGATTGGATATTTACCGTTTTGAGATGCTTGCATCAATGCATCGTGTAAGTCCTTAACAGCGCGCTCATGAACGTCATCATAGTTTTCAAAACTCAAGCCACAGCAGAGGTTTTCGATATGTTGAGGGTAGATAATATCGATATGGGCCTTGTTGCAAAGGCTTTCTACAACTTGTTGCAAGCTGCGTTCATCGTCGTAACCTTGATTAGGTTTGAAGGCGCGGTTCGCACAAGTACTAAAGTATACAACCTTTTCAAAATTAGTCGGTTTAATGCGACTTCTTAATCTGTAACGATTAGCCTTAGGCGTAGTCTTAGGAATGTACGGAGTAATACCAGTTACACCATGTAAGCCTTCTGTAATCTTGGAAATCGCTTTTTGTGTAACAATAGAGCCTGCAATACCTTCGAGACTTACGCCGGCACGAGCCATTTGAAGTGTAGTAGGGAAATTATCGTAAATCTTCTTAGCCAATTCTGGTGCTGGAGGATCGATGCGACGCATGGATAATGCAATTTGAGCCGTATCGATGCTGAGCGGGCAAAGACCTTTACACATGGAGCACGCAGCACAGGTATCTACACCAAAATATTCATAGCCTTTTTTAAGTTCTGCAGCCAATGTAAAATTGCCTTCGTTTTCAAGGCGTTTTGTTTCGCGCAACAATGCGATACGTTGACGAGGAGTCAATGTTAAATTGCGGCTTGGACAATGTTTTTCACAGAAACCACATTCCATACAGATTGTGAAAGCATCATCGATAACGCATTGAGCTTTAAGGTTTTTCTTATACACATCTGGGTCATCAGTAATGATAACATCAGGATTCAAAATGCGTTCAGGGTCAAAGATAGCTTTGATACGACGGTTGATTTCGTACGCTTTACGGCCCCATTCCATTTCTATAAATGGTGCCACCATGCGACCTGTACCATGTTCAGCTTTCAAAGAACCACCGAAGCCAGAAACGCGTTCGGACATTTCTTTTACCAAATCGCCAAAGTTCTTAGTATCTTTAGGATCACTGAAATCAGGCGTAATGTTAAAGTGAACATTACCAGATAACGCATGGCCGAAGATTACGCCACCGTCTACGAAATCGTATTTGTGGAATAATTCGGTAAGCATTTCTATGCCCTTCGTGAAATCTTCGATTTGGAAGCATACATCTTCTGTAATAACAGTGGTGCCTTTTCTACGTTGACCACCAACGATTGGCAAGATACCTTTACGGATTGCCCACCAAGAATCGTATTCTTTAGCATCTTGAGAGTAAAGACTTGGGATAGCCGTTGGAATATCTTTCAATTTGTCTTTAATGAAAGCTAAGTTTTTATCAACAGTTTCTTTGGAGTAACTTTCAGTTTGGAACAAGATAGCACTTGTACCTTCAGGCACTTCACGAACGAAGTCAGGCACATTGTCTAGCGCTTGAACGGCCTTAAGGGATTGATAGTCCATCATTTCAGCAGCTACAACCTTATCGCGACCCATATTAGCCAAGGCTACAACCGCAAGAGATGCATCGTTCAATGTTTTAAAGAACATGAGACCGCAACCTTTATATGGTACGTCTTCAACAGTGTTGTACACGATTTCAGATACGAAACCCAATGTACCTTCAGAACCGATGAACAAGTGGTTGATGATATCGATAATATCTTCAAAATCAACAAGGGAGTTCAAGCCGTAGCCTGTAGTATTTTTGATTTTGTACTTGTGATGAATCAAGTGTGTCAATTCTTCATCGGCCAAGATATCCTTGCGCAATTGTAAGATATCCTCTACCATTTGAGGTTTTTCTTTAAGGAATTGATCAATGCTCTTTTGGTCAGACGTATCAAGGATGGAGCCATCTAGTAATACAACGCGAATGGACCGAATTGTTTTATAAGAGTTTTGCGCCGTACCACAGCACATACCAGAGGAGTTATTATTCAAGATACCGCCCACTAATGCGGTGGCAAGCGTTGCAGGATCTGGACCAATTTTGCGGTTGTACGGTTTCAATAAATCATTCGCATCGGAACCGATAACACCACATTCACATTTCAAGGCTTTCCCATCATCGATAACTTCCATTTTCTTGAAGCCATCATTACATACGATGAGTACATCTTCACTGGAGCATTGACCAGACAAGGAAGAGCCGGCTGCACGGAATGTAAATGGTGTACCACATTGTTGACACAAACGAATGAGACGTCTTACTTCTCGTTCATCCTCCGCTTTAACGACTACCTTTGGTAAATAGCTATAACAAGACGCATCAACGCCATATGCATAACGACGTAAATGATCGGTATATACGCGACCTTTACAAATCTCATTTGCCTCTTTGGCAAAACGTTCATAATCTCTAATAAGTGTACTCACTTGTATTTCCTCCTATCCTTTCTTAAGGAATCTATTACTTTTAGTATACGCCGTTCTCATTCTCCTCACTATAATTATGCATAATTTATATCTCTTCTAACAAAAATCGATATGCATTACCCTTTTATTCCTACAGTTGAAAGTACATCTCATTAGCATTATCATGTACCCATTTTTCCTCATATACAATCAAGAATCCTTATTTATTAAGCATGTATAGATATAGTCAGTAATTATATGCTAAAACCTCTCTAAATAACGATTCGTACTACCTATAATTCTATAGTAAATACATTACTAACATTATGCATAAAAATAGTATGATTTATATATTTTAAATTTTTCATTCTCATTTATAGTTCTCTATGACTTTTAGTTATACCCTTTTATAAAATGCTGAAAATACAGAAAGCCCTCTAATGATAAACGCTTACGAATCACCATTAGAGAGCTTTACTAAATTATGCTTATTAAAGATAGATTAATTATAAAACCATATTATCCCAAAATACCAGATTTAAGAATGAGGCGTACCGCCAATGCAAAGACAGCTATGCTCATGAGGGCGAGGATAGCTTTTGCTTTGAGGCGTTTTGCAATACGAGCACCTACTTGAGCACCAAAGATAGCGCCAATACTAGTAGGGATAGCAATACTAAATATGATGTGGCTTTCAATTAAATGTGTAATAACCCCCACCGTTGTTGATACGGCGAGAATAGATTGACTTGTAGCCGTTGCCATATGGGTTGGAAAGCCCATGAGATAAATCAAAGCCGGCACATGGATGAGGCCACCACCTATACCAAAGATACTCGAAATAAAGCCAACAAAAAAGCTAATACTAATACCGATAGGTTTACTATAGCTCAACTGCTCAAGAGTAAGGCTTTCTTCCTTTCTTTCCCCTTTTCTAAAATTTTTAAAACCAATCAATACGGATGCACACAGCATAAAGCATCCAAAGGCAAACATAAAGCCTTTACCAGAGAACCATCCAGACATTTGGGCACCTAAAATAGCCCCCGGAAAGGTAGCAAGACTAAAGATGATAGCAGCGTTAATGTATACCTTTTTTTGCTTAAGATACGCTATAGATCCAGAAATGGCGTTACACATAACAGAAAAAAGCGATGTTCCTACGACCATGGACGGAGACCACTCTGGAAACCAGTACATAAAGAGAGGCACAAAGACAAGTCCTCCACCGGCACCGATGATGGTACCAATCATAGCAGCTAAAAAGCCAACTATGGTAAAAAATATATAGAATACCACTATATTATCAAGCACATTAACCCCTCCCATGCCGTTTGAATTATTGTTTCTCCATATATACAAAAGATAATCCCGTTTCATCCTGTATTTCTCTAACGGCTTTATACCCCATTTTTGTATATAACTTTATATTGATCCAGCTTTTCGTACATGTATATAATACACGCCGGTCTTGACTGCATTGTTCATCTACGAAAACTAATAACTTCCGAGCCAACCCTTGTTGCCGATAGTTTGGATGCACCATCAAGCGACCGACCTCTACCACGCCATCGTCATATTGATAGCGAATACCTCCGATGATTCTTCCCCATCATCTACCAGTTTATAGGTATGCCATTGGGTGAAAGTAGCTTTAAACTCCTCTTCCGACTCCATCAATGCAGGAACCATTCGACTTCCAATCATCTCCGCTTCGCTTTCAAATGTAAGCAATTGCAAACGGTACAGATCCAATACATCTGACTCAGTAGCTTTCACAATTTTCATAAACTACTCCTAATATATACCACGAATCAACGATTAGCTTTAGATATAATGACTAATTTGATTGGAAAAATTCCTTAGCCGCCTTCAATCGGCCACGTTCACAGGAGACTTGTAATTCATCGCCTGGCTCGAGTTTTACATCGCCTAATGGCACAATGTAGGTACCATTACGGCGAATACTTACGATCAATGTACCATCTGGTAATGCCAAGTCTTGTAGCTGTACATCCGTATAATTTGCCACCACAGGCACCTTCGTTTGAAAGAAGGTTTGCACCGATTCTAGATTGCTTTGACCACTCATGGCTTGCAACAAGGAATCGTAAATCGGCGGTTCTTTTAAAAGCTCCGCCACAAGATAGGCCACGAGCGTAACGATACCGATAGCATAAATATTAGAGAAACTATTCGTCATTTCAAGGACGAGCAAAATCGCCAAGATGGGGGTACGCATAGCTGCGGCCAACATACCACCCATGGCACAGATAACGAACTGTGGTACAAAATCAGGAGAAATAAGTCCTAAGGTTGAAAGTAAGCTTTCACAAAAAGCACCTGTTGCAGCACCAATTACGAGCATGGGCAAAAATATGCCCCCTTGAGCACCACTGCCATAGCAGAAGGTGGTAAACAAAATCTTGCCTAATACAATGCCACCTAAGAGCAATACGCCGTGAGATTGAAAGGCAAGCTGACCCACAAGGTCATTGCCCCCACCCAAGAGGAGCTGCGAATCAAAGCCAATGGCCGCCACTGCCACAAAGGTAAGGGCTAATTTCAAGAATCGAGAACATTTGAGCCAATCAAAGAACCTCTTGAAAGCAAAAATCATACGGCAGAATAACACACCACATAGCCCCATGATAACACCAACCATGAGCAATATTGGAAAATATTCAATAGGAACGCCTGAGGTCACCGTAAAGCCTAACGCTGGTGTAAGTCCAAAGATACTAACTGTAATATAGTTAGAAATCAAGGTCGCCACGAAGGTTGGTACAACGAGATACGGATAAAAGCTTTTATGTACCTCTTCAAAGACGAACATCGCTCCCGATACGGGCGCACTAAAGGCAGCTGTTAAGCCTGCCCCAGCACCTGCGGATGTCAAAATACGCTGTTCTCGTAGCCCCGAATTCATCCAGTAAGACACAATCTTCCCAGCAGAACCACCAATCTGTACGGCTGGCCCTTCACGACCTACGGAAAATCCTGCAAAGCCGGTCAGTACGCCACCAATCATTTTAGATACTAGTGTCCGATAGGGCTTCATATCAAAGAGTCCAAGCATTTCCCCTTCGATTTGCGGGATACCAGAACCACCGGACAATGGGGCCCATGCGAGCAATCGATCTACAATAAACGCAAAAATGACCATTACCATAAGCCAACCTATGGCCCATTCCATAGTAATATCATCCATCAAATGCCACCTGATATGCTCTGATTCAAGTATCAAATAGCGATATGATGCCCCAAAGAAGCCTGCAATCACCCCAACAAGGGCCCCCTTTGCAATAAGCTCCGTTAAAAGCACACGATTCATAGACATATCTGCCAAGGTAGAACTCCGCTTATTAAATTTCCATAATTTCATAAGATTCTCCTTAGCATTACTATCTAACACCTATCTAAACATCACATGTAACCATCTCAGCGATTTAACGAGTTGAACTAAGCACCTAGTCATTGAGTGCCATCTACCAAAATCGCTCGGCTCTCAGTCAAACTATCTATTCATATCCTTAGTATACTTATGTAAACTACCATTTTCAAGAAAGGATTACGTATAAAAATAGCTTTCTCACTGAACACGAGGTCAAAGGTCCGAGTCATAAAACAATAGATAGCGCTTTAAACACAAAGCTAGCCACCTCTAAAAAGAGATGGCTAGTTTTGTTAAACAAGTGTGTAAATGTATTTTCTTTACACATTCGGAGGCATTTGAAATATGTAAAGACGCTAATTAGAATATGGAATCATAGATGCCGATTATTTCTTCTAAGGATGCGTCCCGTGGGTTACCAGGTGTACATGCATCGTTGAAAGCAGATTCAGCGAGGAATGGAATGTCTTCCCTTTTTACACCTGCTTCGCTAAGAGATTTAGGAATGCCTACGTCGTCAGCTAATTTTTGAATTACATCAATTGCAGCCTGACGATAGGTGCTTTCATCCATAGTATCTACATGCGGAACGCCCATAACACGAGCGATTTCACGGTATTTTTCACCTGTAGCAGGGGCATTGAATTTCAATACTGCTGTTAACAGCATGGCACAAGCCTTGCCATGAGGAATATCGTACACAGCACTCAATGGATGAGCCATGGAGTGAACAATGCCGAGGCCTACGTTGGAGAAGCCCATGCCCGCGATGTATTGACCTAAAGACATGGCTTCACGACCTGCATAATCACCAGCCACAGCGCTGCGCAAGGAACGACCGATGATTTCGATAGCTTTCAAATGGAGCATATCAGTTAGCTCCCACGCACCTTTTGTGATATAACCTTCTACGGCGTGTACGAGGGCATCCATACCTGTGGCAGCGCAAAGACCTGTTGGCATAGATGCGGACATATCAGGATCCACGATGGCAACGATTGGAATGTCATGAGGATCAACACAAACGAATTTGCGGTTCTTTTCAACATCCGTAATAACATAGTTAATAGTAACCTCTGCTGCCGTACCAGATGTAGTAGTAACAGCGATGATTGGCAAGCACGGATTCTTAGTAGGCGCTAAACCTTCAAGGCTGCGTACATCGGCGAACTCAGGGTTCGTAATAATAGTAGCAATCGCTTTACTTGTATCGATTGGACTACCACCGCCAACGGCAACGATAACATCAGCGCCAGCCGCTTTACAAGCCTCAACACCAGCCGTTACGTTTTCGATGGTAGGATTTGGTTTGATACCGTCGTAGACTTCATAAGCAATACCTGCCGCATTAAGCAACTCCGTAACCTTTGTAGCCACTTTAAATTCAAATAAATCTGGCGTAGATGTAACGAGGGCTTTTTTGAAATGGCGATTCTTAATTTCGTTCACAATCTCCTGAATCGCGCCTTGTCCAAAATAGGACGTACCGTTCAACATTATTCTGCGAGCCATATACTTCACTCCTAACAAAACAAACTATACAATAAAAAATAAACCGACAGAGAATCACTTTACTTATTAATTCTCTATCGGTTTAATAAAATCCTTGAAAGCTCGTTATGTATACACTATATATTTTTCTATTGTAATGATTCTAAATTTTGCTCATTTTCATAAGCAAGATACGTTTCACCGATTCATCGAGTCGTTCTTTCGAGATACGACCGTCTTTCACGGCTTTCATAAGGCCATTATAAGCCTCTTGCATGTGTTCGTATTCGTGACATACGAGCAAGATATCGCTACCTGCTAGGATAGATTGCACCGCCATATCGCCAAAGGTATAGTGATTTGCAAGGGCACCCATGTCCATATCGTCCGTTACCACAACGCCATTGTAGCCTATGTCCTTGCGCAACCAATCGGTAATAATTGCTTTCGATAAACTAGCAGGATGATCTGGATCGATTTGTGGGTACATCGCATGAGACACCATGATTGTATAGGTATTCGATTTAGACTGTTTGATAAGGTCTACGAATACCTTTGTGTCCTCTGAAAGCAATGTTTCTTTAGAGACAGGAACGATACTTGTGTCAGCGTGCAAGTCTACATCGGTCTTACCAATGCCCGGAAAGTGCTTATAGGAATACCACAAGCCCGCTTCATCGTAAGCCTTGCCAACGGCGCCTGCATAGCGAACGACCTCATCAGGGCTCGTACTATAAGAGCGACCATAGGTTAATCCTAAGTCCGCCACAGGAGCAAAGTTAATGTTAAAGCCCAAGTCTTTTAGTTCTGCACCAGACTGTTTTGCCAAGGATACAGCTTGCTCAACGGGCATTTTGCCTACCTCCTCAGCGGGAGGAACCTTGATGAGCTTATCATCCATGCGCGCTACTGCACCGCCCTCTTGGTCGATGCCGAGGAACAATGGCGTTAAACCGGCGCTTTTACCAGCCTTATTAATATCTGCAATGAGCGTTTTAACTTGATCCTTGGACTCCATATTTCGATCAAACAAAATGATGCCCCCCACGCGGTACTCGTTGAGCATGAATTTAGCATCATCATTCAACGTCTTGCCGTGAATGCCAATCATCAACAATTGGCCCACCTTGTCTGCATCGGACATATTAGCCACTAACTTGTCCACCTTTTGCTCTGGTGAAAGCTCGCTTTGTGCCACGGACTCATAGGTCACAGGCTCTGCCTTTGAAGTAAATGGATTATGTAAACCGCAACCCGTTGTGACTGCTAATGCACCAATCATAATGGCTGCTACGAAACGTCGAAACATGCATACCTCCCTTAAATCTCTAAAAAGTAATATGTATAGTATATCAAAAAATATAAACGAGCCCAACATAATCAATACACGACAAGCAGCAGTATAGTACATGCATCTTACAAAACAAAAAGATTGTTACTCGAAAACCCAACGGGTATATCCATTGAGAGAATCAAATAACAATCTTTATATGTTTCATTTTTGTTGTGTAAACATTATAGTTTACATTTTAGAGTATAAACTATGTATCTTACATTTTGGATGTATAAAATGTGTATGTTACATTTTGCAAATTAAATTTTGCCTTGCTCTTTCATTTCCGCTAAGAGCTTTACGATACGAGGCCCACAGCCTTTGCCACCACAAGCACCCGTGCCAGCACGAGTTGCTTCTTTTACTTGTGGAAATGTATGAGCACCATTTAAAATGGCTTCTTTAATCGTTTTGCGCGTAATACTACGGCATGTGCACACCTTTGTAAGCTTGTCCAGAATCGCCTCTGGCACTTGATTTTCTTCAAAATTCATATGTAATTCCTCTTTTATTCACTTGAATATCTATATACTGTATCGATTTAATATATCAATTTAATATATCGATTTACGTGTCGATTTAGTGTATTGATTTACATATCGATGTAGCAGATCAATTTACTCTATCAATAGTATCTAATAATACACTGTAATATTAATATATCGAAAATTTACGATTTCTGTATTTATTATAACACAATTGAGGAACTACATCGATAGTTTTTAATATAAAATCCAAAGAACAGTCAAAAGTAAAATTGTTACTATAAAAAACGAAAAAAATTTACAAATACATTATATGTAAAGATAAGCTAAATCTATCTATAAACTATAAAAAACTACCATAAAGATATTATCTTTATGGTAGAAACTTTCACAAAATATAATTATAGTATGAGCCCAATAATGGCAAAGTAGATTTTAAATATCGTTTGTTGTAATGGACGAATAACCATGGAAATAATGGGTGTGTTAATAAGGATGATAAAGAATAATAAATTAAGCATCCCTAATTGGTAATATCTCATCTGCCACTCTGTAGGCAACCACGGCAATATAATATTAAAACCAGGCAATGGTGGGAACGGAATCAAACAGAAGATTGATAAGCCAATACTATATAAAATAATATATTGCATAACCATGGCAAGACCTTGGGACTCCATGAGGCCTAATTTTCCAAGGAGCATATATATAAAGGTGAATATAAAGCCTGCTATAAGACCTGCCACAGGACCTGCAAAGGCAAGCAAGCTTATATCACGTCGTGGATCTTTAAAGTAAGATGGATTAATTGACATAGGTTTTGCCCAACCAAAGCCAACAAGAATAATACAGATGGTACCAATTAGATCAAGGTGTGCCATTGGTGACAATGTGAGGCGTCCCGCCAGACGTGGCGTTGGATCACCAAACCAAGTTGCTACCTTTGCCTCTGCATATCCAAAGATAGAAAAAACGATCATAATAGCAGGAATACTTGCTAATATCTGAACCGGATTTAAATCAAACATAGAACTCCTTTATTGTTTAGCTTCCCATACGGTGTAGCCTTCTTGAATGCAACGAAGGGCATTTAAGGTACGGGGATAGCCGATATACGGCACGCATTGGGATGCGATATTAATCAAATATTGTTTGCTGTTCCCTACGTTCAAATTACCTTCTACATGAGCCTTGACTTGAGCTTCACAGCCACCTTGAGCCGCAAGGAAGCAGAAGGTAATCATTTCACGATGAGCCACGCTAAGGCCTTTACGCGTATAGTAATCGCCGAACGTATTGGCAAGCCATTTGTTGATATGACGAATATCTTCTGGCCCTTCTTGGTAAGAATTGCGCATAGCCTCCCCAAAGATTTCCACTTGTTTTTCTACGCCCTTTTCTAGACGAGACTCACTAGTAATAGTACTGCGAGAGGAATCAACAATAGCCTCTCCTCGATAGTCAAAAATCTTATTGGTCACCTTAAAGAATGGGCGCACACGTCCGATGCCAAGATAGGGCACCGCTTGATAAATGAGCTCTACCACTTCATCAGGAATAAGGCCAAAGTTTAATGCTGCCGGTAGCATTAATGCATATTCATCAACAGCTGAGGCGCCTACTAATGTAGCGAGAATGGCTAAGAAGCGATCCTTTGCCGGTACATTACGGCCTTCTTCGGTGATGACTTCATCAAAGGCAAAATTATCAAACAATATTTCAAACTCTGGATCAATATAACCTGCTGGGGCTGCAATATCAGGGAACATACGCTCCGTATAGGCTTGAGCAAATTCAGATTTAGACATAAAAAACCTCCATAAACAACACTGGTGAAAGCCCAAAAGGAGCTTTCACCAGCAATAGTTATGTAATTATTACGGCACGGGCCATCAGATTATAACGCTGGGAATTCGAAAGTTGTGCCGTATACTTCTTTCCAAGCAGCCATGAACATATTGAACTCATTTGTTCCAGGTTGAATTTGGTAAACTTGACCATCTGGAGCGTAACGATATACAGTATGTAAGCTTGGATTAACAAGATATTTGAACAATGTAGCTTCCCCGTATTGGTTATTATGCATGTTAATTACATTAACACCAAATACGTTGTTACGGCTGCTATCGATACCTTTAAACTCAGATGCTTTATCAAAGAAATACGTTTCTGTACCATTTGCACTATTTGGAACCTCTGGGTAGTTAGCTAACCCATTCCAGTTTGCTGCGTTTGCAACACCACCTACTAATAATGTACCGGCTAATACAAATGCACCTAATAAATTTTTATTCATAATGATCTCCTTTGTGCCACGAGAGCAAATCACGAATCAGTCATACTCTCACATGACTTGAATACAATACGCTATATGTATAGTATATCACATTTTTAATAAAATTTTTAGATTTCCAAGGTTACAGAATATATGCATATGAGATTGTATCAAATTAGCCCTTCATGTTCTCTGCTGTTTTTGCATTTGCGTTATCGATTGCTTCTAGCAATTTATTAAGCAACATACGCAATTGACGTGTCTCTTCTACGTCAAATATAGGACCTGACGATTCAGCCAAGCGACGTGGTATATGAACAGCTACATCACGTAATTCTTTGCCCGTATCAGTAAGGGTTACCATAACTACGCGTTCATCTTGACGACTGCGTTTGCGTTTCAAAAATGCTTTCGCTTCTAATTTCTTTAAAAGCGGTGTTAATGTACCGGAATCTAGGCGCAATACTTGGCCCAATTCCTTAACGGATAAATCACCATATTGCCACAATGCCATCATTACGATGTATTGAGTATATGTCAAATTTAAAGGATCTAAGTGATTACGATATGCATTAACAATTTCCTTCGCCACTACATAAAGTGGAAAGCTCAATTGATTTTCCAATCTTAAATATTCTGAATCAGGAACATCTTCTTTATGTTTGTACCCTTCGAGTACACCAATTTCTGCCATAATCTACCTCCATATGCACACAATTATCTACTAATTAATTGTACACAATTTTACGGTAAACAGTCAACGCAAAAAGCCTACTTTGAACAGATATTTTTAAATTTGTCAATTAAATAATATTTATTTTCTTATTCGTTAAGAATTAGGTGCTTCTATAGAATTTATGGGTAAAAATCATACCATAAAGTTGTTACTTTATTTATAAATTAATTTGATATTAAATTAGAAAGTTATAACTTCTGTTTTCAATGAAATCTTCTTTCGTTGCAGGCCCGTCTCCTAATAAATGACTTAGTAAAAATACGCCCCCTACTAGGTCCTTCCTTGTAGTATAATAAAAGAAATTCTATATCAAAGCTAACTTATAATAGGAGGCCTATATGAACACCTTAGAGTGCATCAAAACTCGTCATAGTACACGTAAATTTAAAGCAGATCAAGTATCTCGAGAACTTATCAATCAAGTCCTCGATTCTGGGCGCCGCGCTCCATCTGGCGGTAATACACAATTAACACATTTCATGGTCATTACAAACCAAGATGTGCTTCAAGAACTAGTAACACTCATTCAAGAAGAATACGGCAAAATGCCGATTACAGAAAATACTTTACCATACATGGTGAATATCATTAAAATGTCCGCCGAAGGCAAATTTGTATTCAACTATAATGCGCCTGTACTCATCGTATTGGCTAGTAAACCAAGTTATGCCAACAACTTTGCTGACGTGTCATGTGCTATGCAAAACATGATGCTTGCTTGCAATGAACTTGACCTTGGTAGTTGCTGGGTTAACCAAATCCGTCATCTTCAAGATAATGAACGCATCCAAGCCAAAATGCGTGAACTAGGTCTTAGCGAAGACGAAAAAGTCTACGCTAGCCTCGCTATCGGCTACCCAGATCTACCAAATGGTCTTAACCGCCGTGAAATCGAAGCCAAAGGTTATCCTGTAACATATATTGATTAATCAACACTAGAAACCATCGATTTCATACTATAAGTGAAACAAAAGCGCTATCTATCCCACAACTCTAATTGAGTTTCCTTAGGGATAGATAGCGCTTTTTATTGACTATATTATTTTTTAACGCTCATCGATTTAGTAATCAAATCGGGGTTATAGGACAAAACGTGTTGGTTTTATAGGCGATGGGGCCAGTAAATTACTGCTTCCATCGCCATTTTAAGTTC